>Ga0315274_10000021_pt1 | contig 287476 bp, 293 predicted proteins | sample YL17G02_20_MG_FD_203700 | JGI IMG/M metagenome (GOLD analysis project Ga0315274, IMG submission 203700) | Sediment microbial communities from Yellowstone Lake, YNP, Wyoming, USA - YL17G02_20 | ecosystem: Environmental > Aquatic > Freshwater > Lake > Sediment | place: USA: Wyoming | collected... | reverse complement strand
AAGTTCCCCGGCTAAGTCACAGTATCCGGGGATCACCCCAAACGGCCTAAATTAAGCTTCTTGCACCCATGAATAGTATTAGGTAGAATAATACTCGTGGTTCGACCTGATGAAGGTTGCGCCGCCATGAAGAATAAATCTTCATGGCCCGTTTTCCCCGTGTGATCAATGAAAGAGATCGGCAAAGTAATAAAAAGGCTTGACCCCAAAGTCGTCCAAGTGGAGCTAAAAGAAAGCTCCGCCTGCGCAAAATGCCATGCCTACCGGCAGGCAGGCGGCAAATGCGCATTCTCACCCGAAGGAAAATTGACCGTTGATGCTGTTGATAATATGGGCGCGTCGGCAGGCGATAATGTGGAGATAGAGGTGCCGGAGTCAAGCGTGATATTCATAAGCCTTCTTGTTTTTATTTTCCCCCTGATCGTATTCTTTGTTGGATTTTTGATCAGGGGGATTATTCCGGCGCTGATCCTCCTTCTGATCTATCTTGTCTTTTTGTTCATATACGACAGGCGCTCCAAAACTGCTGCAAAAATAAGCCGCATATTGTCTAAGGACTAAAACCCTAATATAATGTATGAAAGTCCGCCAGCGTAGCTCCCCGCCTTCGCCAGAGGCTATGGCGGGGCAGGCAGTTGGGATTTATTGTTCATGCCGACGTAGCTCAATGGTAGAGCAACGCATTCGTAATGCGTAGGTTGGTGGTTCAAGTCCACTCGTCGGCTTGAAATAATCAGCAGGTATGAGCGATTTTTGTTTTACATTAATTTATTATTATAATGCGAAGCAAATGAAAATCGCGAACAGGTTCGATCCCGACCGCTGGCTTAAATATTTATGAAGAGATTTTTCCTGATCATCATCTCCTTGTTGATCATCCTTATTGGTGGATGCTCTATAAGAGGAACCCCTCTTTCTGATGTAACGAATATCCATTCAGCCATCGGAGGGAACCTGATCTGTTTTGGCGATAGCCTTACAGCGGGGGATGGGGCAGAAAAAGGGAATGATTATCCAAGTATCCTGCGCCAGAAGCTGGATATCCCCGTGATCAATGCCGGCCAGAGCGGGGACACTACCGAAAAGGCAATGGAGCGCCTGGATAAAGTTTTGGAGCAGGATCCAAAGATAGTCATCGTTGAGCTGGGAGCGAACGATTTCCTGACATCTTTCAGGGGAGGATTCGCCGAGGCTGATGAAAGCAACGTAAAGGCGTTCCAAAACCTGAAGATAATCGTAAATAAGATCCAGAATGCGGGCGCGGTCGTGGTCATTGCCGGCATCCGCCTGAACAGGAAGTATGACAATGGCTATAAAAGTCTTGCCAGGGAAACAGGCTCTGTCCTGATCCCCGATATTATGGATGGCATCTATGGGAACCAGAGCCTGATGTCCGCTGACAACCGGCATCCGAATGCTGCGGGGTACTGGAAGATGGCGGACACGGCGGCGAAAGTGCTGGAGCCGCTTTTAGGTGAGATGAAATAGTCCCCGTGTTGTTTAACTGCCGAAATTCTAATATAATGTGACAAAATATGCCGACGTAGCTCAATGGCAGAGCAACTGATTTGTAATCAGTAGGTTGGTGGTTCAAGTCCACTCGTCGGCTTTTCAAAATAATAATGATAATCAAAATAGTCGTAGTTGGCGACCTTAACACGAATTGCTACATAGTGGCCTCGGAGCGTACAAGAGAAGCGTTGATAATCGACCCGGGAGATGATGCAAAAAAGATAATAAATGCTGTGGAAGCTGAAAAACTTAAGCCGGTCCTGATAGTCAATACCCACGCGCATCCCGACCACATAGGAGCTAACCTGGAGCTGGCTAAGAGATACGGCATTGTGGCGGCGGTGGGGAAAGACGATTATGAGCAGATTAAGGCGTGGGGTAGCTATTTTGAGGAGTTTGCCGAGCTTGATATTGAGGACCTTGTTTACGAGAGGATGCTAAAGGCCGGGGATATGGTTGAGGCGGGAGAGCTACAATTGAAAGTGCTGGGAACTCCCGGCCACTCCAGGGGCAGCATCTGCCTTTACGGCGACGGGATTTTGTTCAGCGGAGACACTCTTTTTGCGGGTGATTGCGGGAGGACGGACATTCCGGGCGGGAGCGAAAGCGAAATGGAAACATCGCTGGCAATGCTCATGAAGTTACCCGAAGGCACAAAAGTATATCCCGGACACGGCAGGTCAACGACGATAGGGAAAGAAAAAAAACTTTATGTCAAATATTAACCTTTTCTACGGGGACGAAGATTTTTTGATCGATGAGGAGGTCAAAAAGATCAAGAGCGGGTTTTCTGAGCTCAATATTGAGCGGATCGACGGCTCAAGGTGTGATATTGGCCGGGTCATATCTGCAATTTCAACCATGCCTATGCTCGGCGGAGAACATCTTATCATCATAGAGAACATGGAGGATGACGGAGAAGAGGAACTATTGCTGGCGCTTCAAAATCTGGACAAGGGAACAAAGGTCATATTCATCTTTTACGACGGAGTGGATAAAAGGAAAAAATTCTACAAGTTCATCGAAAGATCGGGCGAAGCAAGGGAATTTAAAGGACTTTCGGAATGGGAGCAGGACAAGGCGCTCGCGTGGATCGTGGGAAGGGTGAGGCATTACGGAAAAAAAATAAGCGGCCAGGCCGCCAACATCCTGATCGAGATAGTGGGATTGAATCTCAGGATGCTTGACAAGGAAACAGAAAAGATAGTTACATACATCGGCGGCAGGGATATCATAGAGGCGGCCGACGTGGAGAACCTCGCAAGTTCAGGGGAGATCGACGCGTATGCCTTTTCAAACGCGGTGCGGGACAAGGACCTTATTGGGGCGATGGACAGCCTGAACAAGCTCTTCAAGGATAACGAAGATCCGCACATGCTGCTCTCGCTGCTTGCCAGGCTTTACAGGATGCTCCTTCAGGTAAAATGCCTGGAAATGGAAGGCATGAGCCAGTATGAGATCGCCTCCCGTCTCAGGGCAAAGCCGTTTTTCATAAAAAAGTGCATGGAAAGGACAGGCGCTTTTACGCAGGAAGAGCTTGCGGGCAAGATCAAGATGCTCCATTTCGCCGATCTTAAGATGAAGAGCGGGTCGCCGCCCAGGTTGACCATGGAAATGCTGGTACCTGAGCTTTGTAATGGAAAACATCCAGGAAAGTGAACTGAAACAAATAAGCAGGGCAAGGGCTCTCAGCCTTTTGTTCATTTCCATTTCTATCCTTATCGTTCTTTCGATCAAACTATTTTACCTTCAGCTTTTTAAGCACGATTTTTACGTTGAAAAATCCTATGAGCAAAGGATGCGGACCATCACTCTTTCTCCTGACAGGGGTGATATATTCGACAGGGGAGGGAATGTCCTTGCCACTTCCATTAACGCATACTCTATTTTTGCTGTCCCGTCCGCAATATCCGATAAGAACAAAACAGCCGGGATCCTCTCGCAGCAGTTGAATATCGCCAGATCGGCCGTGCTGCAAAAGCTTAATTCAAACAAACCTTTTGTCTGGATAAAGAGGAGGATCGAGGAACCGCTCGCCCGGAAAATAATGGACAAAAAGATGCCCGGCGTGGGTTTCCGGACGGAGAAAAAAAGGGTTTATCCGAAGAAGAAATTAGCTTGCCAGATAATCGGTTTTGTCGGCACGGATAATCAAGGGCTTTCCGGGATCGAGCTTTCTTATGACAGGTATCTTAGGGGCGAGGAAGGCAAACTGATCACGGAACAGGATATACGTCACAAGGATATACTCACATCGAACCTGAGGGAGCTTGAGTCGCCCACCAACGGAATGAACCTTACATTGACGATCGACGAGCCCATACAGTACCTGGCCGAGCGTGAGATAAAAAGAACCGTTCAGACTTTCCATGCAAATTCCGGGTGCGCTATTGTCATGGATATTAAGACCGGGGATATACTGGCGCTTGCATCATATCCGGACTTTGATCCTAATGATTATCAGAAATACAGAGAGAATGTGTGGTACAACAGGGCGGTCACGGATGTTTATGAGCCGGGGTCCACATTCAAGCTTGTGACGGTTGCCAGCGGCATTGAGGATGGCATAATAACAAAGAGCTCGAAAGTATATTGCCCGGATTCAGTTAAACTTGGCGGGCGCGTAATAAAGAATTCCCATCAGGCAAAATTCAGCACAAAATACCTTTCAATTGAAGAGATACTGGGAGAATCTGTGAATACCGGGGCTGCGGAGATCGCGATAAAATTGGGCAAGGAAAAATTCTACAGGTCAATCAAGGATTTCGGTTTCGGCGATTATACAGGGGTCGGGTTGCCGGGCGAATCAAGGGGGATACTTCCCGAGCCCTCTTCATGGAACAAGCCTGATATCGCGATGATATCTTTTGGGCAGACGATCGCGGTCACGCCGATCCAGCTCATTACTTGCCTGTCGGCTATCGCGAACGGCGGCATCAGGATAAAGCCAAGGCTTGTAAAGAAGATCGAAAGCGTGGACTCGGATTTCCTGAAGATATTCGCTCCAAAGAACAGCGGGCAGGCCATCTCGGAGAAGACCGCTCATGATGTGCTTGACCTGTCGGAAGCTGTTGTTGAAAAGGGAACAGGAAGGCTTGCAAAAATACCCGGCTTTAGGGTGGGCGGAAAAACAGGGACCGCACAAAAGGTGCGTCCGGGCGGTCTGGGCTATTTACCCGGGCATTATATCTCATCCTTTATCGGATTTGCGCCGCTTGATGACCCCAGGATAGCGGTACTTGTGGTCGTGGACGATCCACAACCGGTCTATTGGGGGGAACGGGTCGCCTCACCTGTATTCAAGGAAGTGGCCGAATTTTCGCTCAGAAGATTGAACATTGCGCCAGACAAAAACGCAAAGGCTGTGATATAATCAGTCAAAATATGAAAAAGAAAAGGGCTTTATCCGGGATCCAGCCTTCCGGAAAACTCCACTTGGGCAACCTTATCGGCGCGCTGTCGAACTGGGTCAAGCTTCAGGATGATTATGAGTGCTACTTTTTTATCGCGGACCTTCATGCCCTTACCACAGGATATGCCGATACCGATAAGCTTAAGGAGAATATCCTGGATGTCGCCATCGACATGCTAAGCGCCGGACTTGATCCGGAGAGATCGAAACTTTTCATCCAGTCGGACATTCCTGAACACAGCGAGCTCCACCTGATGTTCTCCATGATAACCCCTCTTTCCTGGCTTGAAAGGATCCCCACATATAAAGGGCAAATTGAGGAGCTGAAGGAGAAAGATCTTGGGACGTACGGATTTTTGGGCTATCCGGTGCTTCAAGCCGCGGACATTTTGATCTATAAGGCTGACGTGGTACCTGTGGGGCAGGACCAGCTTCCACACCTTGAGCTCACCAGGGAGATAGCGAGAAGGTTCAACAATTTCTACGGTGAGATTTTCCCTCTTCCAAGGGACCTGCTTACGAAGGTCCCGGTTCTTCCGGGACTTGATGGCAGGAAAATGAGCAAAAGTTACGGCAATACCATAGCGATATCTGATCCCCCGAAGGTCATAGCAAAGAAGATATCCGAGGCAGTGACCGATCCCGCCAGGGTGAAGAAAGACGACAAGGGGCATCCGGATATTTGTACGATATTCTCGTATCATAAGATATTCAATGATGCCCAGGTGAAGCAGATATATGCGGACTGCACCAGCGCGAAGATCGGCTGCGTGGAGTGCAAAAAGATGATCGCCGCCAAATTGAGCGATCATCTTGCCCCCATTTACGAAAAAAGGAAGTCACTTGAGAACAAGAAGGACTATGTACGCCAGGTCTTCGCGGAGGGGGCGAAAAAAGCACAGGCGCTGGCGAGGCAGACCCTGCAGGAAGCCAAGAGCGCAATGGGGATAATGTAGCATGGACAACGAAACCCTTGGCAACGCGGCACCGGAGATCCCCTGCCTGCCGGCAGGCGGGGAAGAAGAAAGCTCGCTGCTCGGTTCTTATAAAGTGAAGCTCGACGTTTTCGAGGGGCCATTCGATCTCTTGCTCGCAATGATAGACAAAAAAGAGCTGGACCTGGGCAGTGTGTCGCTTGCTCAGATCACTCAGGGATTTTTAGATTATATCCATAAGATGGAGAAGCTCAACATGCTGGTGGCCGGAGAATTCCTGCTTATGGCGGCGTATTTACTTGAAATGAAATCAAAAATGCTGCTTCCGCAGGTCCCGACGGCTGCCGAAGAAGAGGACCTGCTCAACGTTGAAGAGGAACTGCTCCAGAAGCTTGCAGAATACAAGATCTATAAGGGACTTGCTCAAAGCCTGAAGGAAAGGAAAGAGGTCTTCCAGCGTGTCTATACCAGATACGAGCCGGAGGAAGCGGCGGCTGACCAGGAGATCTTTCTGGTGGACGTCACAATGAAGGACCTGGTCATGGCGTTCAAGCGAGTCTGGGATGAGGCGGAAAGCCGGGGAAAAACGGTCGAGATAATACAGGAAAGCTTTTCCGTCAAGGAAAAAATAGCCGAGCTGATCGAGAAGGTAAAGGGCAGCCAGGAGGGGGTAGGCTTTAATTCACTTTTTGAAAGGTTTATTAAGGTGGAGATCATCGTCACCTTCCTTGCGATACTTGAACTGATACGTCAAAAGCTGATCAAAATAATGCAGAACGAGGCATTCGGGGAGATATACATTTTCTGGGCGGGCCATGAAGTGTAATACTTCATGGCGGGAGCGAAGTAGGCAATGGAAGAAAATATCGATATAAGCTATCCAAGGCTTAAGAACATACTTGAGTCGCTTTTGTTCATAACAAAAAAACCGGTCACGCTTGATGAACTGAATGCTGTGATCGGAGTGGACAGGCAGCTCATAGAGAAATCGATCCACGAGCTTCTTTTTGAATATGAAACAAGGGGCGTCAATCTGGCAAAGATAGCGGGCGGCTTCCAGATGGTGACGAACCCGGGGAACGCCGGCTTTGTCGATAAGCTTATCCATTCACCGATTCTCACCACCCTTTCAAATGCAGCGCTCGAGACCCTCGCCATAATCGCTTACAAACAGCCTATAACAAGGCTTACCATAGAGAACATAAGGGGCGTGAATAGCGACGGGGTTGTCCAGACGCTTCTTGAAAAAAAACTGATAGATGAAGTGGGGAGATCGGAAGGATTGGGGCGTCCCATCCTGTATGCGACCACCGTTGAATTCTTAAGGCATTTCGGCCTGAAGGACCTTTCCGACATGGCACCTCTGCCTACCGATGAAATGGCCGCTTTCAGGGAGGGCTCCATACTTCCCAAGGAACAAAGTGAATGAGCATAGGCGATGAACTGAAAAATGCAAGAGAGGAAAAAGGGCTTTCGATCGATGACGTGATGTCGGCTACCAGGATAAGCAAGAAGTACATTCATGCCCTGGAGGACGAGAACTTCCTGCTGATACCTTCCCAGGTGTTCACAAAGGGCTTTTTGAAGACTTACTCGGACTATATTGGGCTGGACACAAAGAGATTGACGGCTGAGCTGGTCAATTATTATAAGAGCAAAGAAAGTGCAAAGAAGCGGGAAGCACCGCCCGTTTCCACTCGATCCTTCAAATTCCCGAAGCTTGCCGTAAGTTCAGTTTATACCGTAGTTTTGGTCCTGCTTTTGATCTTTATCATTTATGAGTATCGGCCACAAACACAAAAACAGCAGATCACAGAGATCGAAAAACCCGCGGAAAAGATCGAGACGCCGGTGAAACCGGTCAATAAGAACCTGGTGCAGATAAAAGTTGAAGCGGTTGAAAGGGCGTGGGTCTTGGTACTTGTCAATGGCAAGCAAATATACAGCGGGACACTTGAACCCGGGGCGGTCCAAAGCTTTTCCGGCAGCGCCGTGACCGTCAAGACGGGTAATGGGGGCGGCATCAAGATCTATCGCGACGGAAAGTTACTGGGGCTTATGGGGGAGCCGGCAAAAGTTTCGGAGCAGTCCTACAGGGCGGTTCAGTGAGCACCACGGAAGCGCATATCTTTGAGGTTTTTTCCTCTGTTCAAGGCGAAGGCATCTACATCGGCGAACGCCAAATATTTATCAGGTTCTTGATGTGCAATCTGTCATGCGCATACTGTGACAGCCAGGAGAGCCTTGTCATTCAGAAAACTTTCAGGGTTGAAGGAACACCGGGCAAAAAGGATTTCAAGGTCTACAATAATCCGGCCACAGCGGACCAGTTGCTGAATTTTGTGGATTATTTCAATAAGACGGGCAACCTTCATCACAGCGTTTCTCTTACAGGGGGAGAGCCTCTTCTCCAGGTGGATTTCCTTAAAAGCTTCATTCCAAAGATCAGAGAAAAAAAATTAAAAGTTTATCTGGAAACAAACGGCACTCTTGCGGACCGGTTGTCGGAAATCCTGGACCTTGTGGACATTATCGCGATGGACATAAAGCTGCCCAGCATGACGGGCGTTGGCGACAGACTGGCCGAACACAAGAAGTTCCTTGAGGCGGCATCAACAAAAGAAATTTTTGTTAAGATCGTGTTCGGCAGGGAGTCAAAAGCTGTTGAGATAGAGAACGCATCGAAGGCGATCGCCGAAGTCAGCAAGGGTATTCCGTTGGTTTTGCAGCCTGTTTCTCCGACCAAAGCGATCAAACACGGACCGATGCCTGATCAGGCGCTTTTGTTCCAATCCATTGCAAAGAGGCATCTGGATAATGTCAGGATCATTCCGCAGGTCCATAAGCTGCTCGGACAGCTTTGAAAAGGCAAAATTATGCTTGACTATGCGAACACTTGCTCTTAGAATCTGTTCTGAACAATGGAAATCAACCGATTAGGAGGTGAGTTATGGCAGAGGTAAAAGGATATTGCGTTAAATGCAAGAAGAAACAGACGATGGAAGGTCCAAAAGCAGTTAAGCTAAAAAACGGGAGGCCAGCGGTAACAGGCAAATGCCCGAAATGCGGCACAAAGATGTTCAGGATCGGCAAGATGTAATAAGATTATTCCATTGCACATAAAAAGCTACCGGGGAGTTAAATATTTGATTACCTGGTAGCTTTTTTCTTGCCTCACCCCTTCACCCCTCTCCATTTCATGGAGAGGGGAGTAAAGCAATAACCTTGGCAGATTGATGATAGTAAATTATTTTGGGGTGAGGTAGCTGGGCAATACAACGACAATTATGTTATAATTCTTTAATATGCCAGCCGATTTGCATATTCACACAAGCTTTTCAGACGGCCTGTTATCTCCCGAAGATGTGGTAAATAAGGCCCATGAAGCGGGACTGACGATCATTGCGATCACCGATCATGATACGGTTGACGGGCTGCCCCGCGCAATGGCAGAAGGAAGCAGGATCGGGATAAAGGTCATCCCGGGCATAGAGTTCACGACAGATCTGCCGGGGACGGAGGTCCATATACTTGGTTATTATATCGATTACAAGGCAGATTGGTTGTTGGAACTCCTGAAAAGAATAAGAAATGACAGGATAAACAGGATATATAAGATAGTTGAGAAGCTGAAAAAACTCGGGATAAATGTTGACGTGAATGAGATATTAAAGCTTGCCTGCCTGCCGGCAGGCAGGGTTGATATCGGGTCTGTTGGAAGGCCTCATATTGCCAGGGTGCTCCTGCAAAAAGGGATCGTCAATAGCATCCAAGAAGCGTTCAATAAATATCTTGACTATAATGCCCCGGCCTATGTCCCTCATTTCAAGCTGACGCCTTCCGAAGCAGTTAGAACAGTGAGAAGGGCGGGGGGCATTCCGGTTTATGCGCATCCTGCCGTATCAAAAAAGGACGATATAATTCCGGAGCTCATTAAAGAGGGGCTGGCCGGGATAGAAGTGTATTATAGTAAGCACTCCGATTCTCAGGTCAAGCATTATCTTTCACTTGCGAAAAAATACGGCCTTCTATTTACAGGAGGCTCGGACTTTCATGGCTTTGGCACAATGAGGGACGTGACGCTTGGAGACATCAGGATGTCCGATAATGATGTTGAGAAACTTGAGGGATATAAGGAAAATGAAGCAAGAAAAACGAACGTTCGTTGAGGTTAACCTCTCGAACATATCGCATAATATAAGGGATATAAGAAAACTTTTGGCTCCCGGCGTGAAGTTCATGGCCGTGGTGAAGGCGGATGCGTACGGGCACGGTGCCGTAGCCGTTTCAAAAGCGATAGCGCGCAGCGTTGATTATCTGTCCGTTGCGACCTTATCGGAAGCACTGGAATTGAAGGAGGCCGACATAAAGACGCCGGTGTTCATCCTTAGCGAGGTAGCACCTTCAAATGCCAGATATGTTGTGGAGAACGGTTTTATCCAGACCGTTTACACCTCACAACTGGCTAAGGCACTTTCGTCGGCCGCGGGTAGGCTGGGCAGGAGAGCAAGGGTGCATTTGAAGTTCGATACCGGGATGGGGCGTATTGGGGCTAAGCCTGATGAGGCAGTTAAAATATTCAATATAATATCGAAAATGCCGGGGATAAAGATTGAAGGTGTATTTACCCATCTGGCAAGAGCGGAAGAAAAGAACGGGTTCACAAAAGAGCAGCTCAGGATATTTCGCGATCTTGTTTCCAGGATAGATGACAGCAGCCTCATCCTCCACGCCGCGAACAGCGCAGGCACGCTTTATCATAAGGATAGCCACCTGGACATGGTAAGGGTGGGGATATCCATGTACGGCCTGTACCCGCCCGGGGGAGAAAGAACGGTCGAGCTTAAGCCCGCGCTTGAATTCAGGACGAGCGTGGTGTATCTTAAAAAGGTCCCGGCGGGAACCCCGATAAGTTACGGCTCAACATATGTAGCGGACAGGGAAACGAACATCGCCACTCTTCCTGTGGGATATGCCGATGGATTGCCACGAGCGCTTTCCAACAAGGGGCATGTCCTCATAAACGGCAGGCGTTATCCAATTGCGGGAAGGGTTTGCATGGACATCACTCTCGCGGACGTTAAAAATGGCCATGTCGCAATGGGGGACCAAGTGACATTGATAGGAACGCAGGGAAAAGAGCGCATTACGGCGGATGACGTGGCGTCACAGGCCGGCACGATAAATTATGAGATAATTTGCGGCATCGGAAAGCGCGTTCCAAGGATATACAAGAAATGACATACTTACCGCTTTACAGAAAATGGAGGTCCCAGAACTTTGACGAAATAGTGGGACAGGAATTCGTTGTCCAGACATTGAAGAACTCGATCACGGGCAAGAGGATATCCCACGCTTATCTTTTTTCGGGGCAAAGGGGGACAGGCAAGACAAGCACCGCGCGTATCTTCGCAAAGGCGCTTAACTGCGTCAAAGGACCCACGCCGGACCCGTGCGGCAAGTGCGACCAATGCGAAAAGATAAAGAACGGCCATGCGGTGGATGTCATCGAGATCGACGCCGCATCTAATAGGGGTATAGATGAGATAAGGGACCTTCGTGAAAAAATAAGATACACGCCTATTGAAGGAAAGTACAAGGTTTATATCATTGATGAGGTCCATATGCTCACTTCGGAAGCCTTTAACGCGTTACTTAAAACTCTGGAAGAGCCTCCCCTGCATGTCGTTTTCATTTTGGCGACAACCGAACCGCAGAAGGTCCCTCTCACAATAGCTTCAAGGTGCCAGAGGCTGGATTTCCGAAGGCTCACGAATTCGGAGATAATCAGCCAGCTGAAAAAGATAGGTGATACGGAGCGCGTCAGTATCGATGATGATGCCATTTCCCTCATCGCGCGGAATTCCGAAGGCTCATTGAGGGACGCCATATCGCTTTTTGATCAGCTTATCTCATTGTGCGGCCAGAAGATAGCGCACGACGACGTCATCGCAGTGCTGGGCACCGCGAACGCGGACCTGATCTTCGCTTTCGGCGATGCCATGGGGAAAAATGATGTCGCGTTACTTTTCAATCTAATCAACAGGCTGATCGCGGAGGGCAGGAGCATACCGCAGGTTACAAAAGAGATACTGATGCACTTCAGGAACCTGATGCTTGTTATCCTTGATAGCGGGGCCGTTATCGAGGAGTCAAAGGAGCACATCGAAAAACTCAAGGAACAGTCAAAGCTTTTCAGCATCGAATCGCTGAAGGAGATAATGCGGATACTCTCAAGGGCGGAAGTGGACATGAAATGGCACCCGCAAACAAGATTGCTGCTTGAAGTCGCTATAGTGGAAGCTTGTTCGGGGAGGACGGCAGCGCCAAGGAAAGAGCAAAAGCCGGAGAGCAAGGATATTCAGGTATCCGCGCCAAAACTTAGCGCTTTAAGAGAAGAGGTAGCAGCAAAAGCGCCAACAACTAAAGCGCCTACATCTGATATTTCAGGCATAAAGGCAAAATGGGATGAGATATTGAACAGTGTGAAGAAGAAAAATGTGTTTGCTTATATATCTCTTCATGAGGGCCGCCCTGAAAGTTTGTCAGACAACGAAAAGCTTGTGATCGGTTTTGGAAAAGGTTTTGCCTTTCACAAGGGCAGGCTTGAGGAGGATTCATCAAGGCAGGCAGTGGAAGCAGCTTTGAAGGAAGTGGTTGGAAGGGATATAAAGATCGAGTGCGTCATTGAAACAGCATCTCCGAAGCCGGAAGCATCCCCTTCCAAGGTAGCAGAGTTATTCGGCGGCAAAGTAATATCATAACCCAATTCCTGCCTCGCCAAATATATTTTGCTCTTATTTACCGCCTAAAATAAAATACAGGAAGAGCACGATCAGCGAGCCGGCTACCGCCAAGGCAAAGGATGCAAAGTTAAAACCGGTGATACCGACGCCAAAAAATACCTGTCCCAGATAACCGCCGACTACGGCTCCGACAATTCCCAGTCCGATTGCTCCCAGGATCCCGCCTTTTGAGCCGCCCGCAATGAACTCCGCAATGCTTCCGGCGATCAGGCCGAAAACGATCCAGGCAATAATAATTGGCATATTCCCCACCTCCTCGCTTTATAAAGGACCCCTTTTTATTCGATAGACCTTAAGATTAAACGCATATTTATCTTAAATTTACTCCTATACTTACTATAACCGCTATTGTTGCGATAACGGCGACCCAATTATTATCCCACCATGTAGGCTCTTTGCCGACATCAACATTTATCACATCCCCATAATGTATTTCTTTTGTGTAATCCTCACCGGCATATGCCTTAGCTTCTTCAATGGTTGTAGCTTGTTTATACACAATGGTATCAGTTTTAAGGAAGTGTTGAACAATAAAGATATTGCGAGGGTTGAGATTGACAACGATCTCCGGGTTATGGAGGTACTTCGCAAGCTCAGCCTTTATAAATTCCTGAGCTTCATTGGGCGTCTTCGTGGCAATGTATACCCTTTCTGGAACAAGGGGGAGCGAGATCTTCCCGTTCGGACTAATTACTTGTTTTGTGTTCAGTTCCGGCTTGTTGAGGATCAGGATCTCAAGCTCATCACCCGGAGCTAAACGATACTGCGCGACAGCATGGGATCCTGAAGGTAAGAAACATAGGGATGTATAGATAGTAAGCAGGAGTATCGATATTATCTTCACAATATTCCTCGTCGCCATATATGGGAATTATACACGTGCTTATAAATGAATCAATACGAAAATGGGATTTTTGCTTGATATGAACGATATATTACCGGAGGTATCCTCAATATGGGCCCAGTACGTTTGGTTGACATTAGATACGCGGCTGCTTGCCGTGAATTCAGGTTCAGGGCCAGGAATAAGGCGACAGAATACAGGCTTGTAAGGCAGGGCGGCAAAACCCTAGATAAAAAGGATCTCCGTTTCGATCTGTTCGCAAACGATAAAAAAGTAAGAACATTGATGGAGCGAGAAATGCTCTGGGGTCGCGCTTCCAATGTTTCTGCTGAAATAGATAATGAGCGCCTAGACCTGACCGTGATCGATCTCGGAGATGAGACCGGCAGCGGAGCCGGATTTACAATAATGAACATACTCGCAAAGATCGCGCAGGAAAGGAATGCGGGACTTTCGCTGCTCTCCCTGGCTAATATGGGACTGCTTCACATATTTGGGCGGATATCTGATTTTAGACTGCGTGCGTCCGCTTATAAATTACTGAAAAATATCTCGTCGCTTTATGTCGCGCCGGAAAGAATGGTCCCGCGCGCCAGATTTGTGTTTGTTCCTGATGGTGACAGCCAATATGTCTGCGTTGATGACCGGGTTGCGGCAATTACTTTCAGCTATAAAGGCCCGAAAATGGTCACGAGGATAAAACGCGCAAAAAGACCGCGTTTTTCACCCGGGATACGGATCGGTACAAAGTTCTCTGATCTCACATTTAACCTTGATGGCACATTGTCTGTGGCTGGCAAAAAGGCAGGCTATCCGGTATTTTTTCAGCCCTCTATCGAGATCGTAGTCGGGATGGATCCTAAGCCTGTTGATAGTGTTATTGTGGAAGTTGATTAAATAATCCTTTGATGCATTGGCCCCCAAGATATTAACTTTTCATTTTTAATCCCTGTATAGAGCTGGATATTTTTAATTATTGGAGTATCATTAAGCCTGAATAAAGGAGGTGAAATATGCACAAAAAGATAGCTTTTATTCTGGCTTTGATGGTTTTTATTTCCGCTCCGGCTTTCTGCGCCGATACAAATGCTTTTAAATACTCCGTCGGCCTTGACAATCCTTTCTTTGGATTGCTTCAAAGGAATTCAAGCGGACAAATTGAAGCGGACCTGGGGGTGAGCTTAGGGCTAGGAATAGCTTACAAGAGATATTTTGAGCATTTGAAGTTCAACCGTGACTTTAATCCAGCAAAGATCGAAAATTTTAGTTTCTTCTGGGCGATAGGAACATACGCGTTGATAATGCCATATGCTGGGGTTGGGTTTGACTACGCGTGGGACAACGGCTTTTATCTGGGTGCCGGCCTTCATGCAAGCTCAGCCATCCGTTACGTAGGCCCGGGATATGTGGGTTATGTAGGCCCGGAGATCCACGGCGGATTAATGTTTTAAATAGGGATATAATATTTTTCATTATATAGAGGGGACAGGGGATCAAATGAAAACCATTGCTGCCTTGTCCCCGAGATTTTAGATTTCAACACTCTCCTCCTCGAAAAGGTGAGAAATCATAGCCCGCAAGAAGATTTTGCGCTGGCCTCTCTGGTTCAATCCTTTAAAACAGCAATATTTAGCTTGACGGAAGCAAAAAAATAGGGTAAATTGACCCCATGATATTTGGCGGAGTCGGGGATATGCTTGGCAAGGTCAAGAAAATGCAGGAAGACCTCAAGAACGTGCAGAAAGAACTTTCTTCCATACTTGTTGAGGAGGAATCAGGTGGGGTAAAAGTAGTTGTTTCCGGCGACATGGAGCTTCGCGAGTTCAAGCTTGATCCCAAAATCCTAGAAAATAATGACATTAAAAGGATCGAATGGCTGATATCCGATGCTGTGGACAAGGCATATTCAAAAGCAAAAAAAGAAGCGGCGGATAAAATGAAAAAAGTCACGGGCGGCCTGTCCATCCCGGGGCTTTTTTAACCTATATGGCAAGATATCCTGATCCGATGGGCCGTCTTATTTCGCAGTTCACGAAAATGCCTGGCATAGGCCCGAAATCGGCGCAAAGGCTTGCTTTTTATATCCTGCAGGCATCGGATGGCGAAGTGAAGGAATTGATAGATGCGCTGCAAGAGACCAAGAACAAGGTGCGGTACTGTTCTATCTGTTTCAATATTACACTGGAAGATCCCTGCGAGATATGCAGGAACGATGACAGGGACAAAAAACAGCTCTGTGTTGTGGCGGTGCCGCAGGATTTAATTGCCATAGAAAAAACCAGAGAGTATAATGGTTTATACCATGTTCTGGGCGGTGTGATCTCTCCGCTTGATGGAGTGGGCCCGGAGAATCTAAGGGTAAAAGAGCTTCTAAAAAGGCTGAACAAAGGGGTAAAAGAGGTCATATTGGCATTGAACCCCAATGTTGAAGGGGAAGCGACGGTAATTTACCTGACAAAGCTGATAAAACCGCTGGATGTGAAGGTCACGCGGATCGCTTACGGACTTCCGGTTGGCAGTGATATGGATTATGCGGATGAGGTGACACTGACAAAGGCTTTTGAAGGAAGGCGAGAAGTACAGTGAATTGGTACATTGAAAGATTGATCGGCATTATTTTGAGGCCCATATTTTTCTTCCAGGACATGCCCGGCGGCTCATGGCAGGAAGATTCCCTTTCATTCGCTCTTGTCACCGGATGGATATTGTCATTTATCCTGACGTTCGTCATATTCGTGAACAGCTATATCCCCACCGGGCTCAGCCTGATCGAAGGGATATACGGCAAAAGGCTAATTATCGTCCTGCCTGTCCTTCTTATCATGGGATTCGTGTTTTTTGCCATGTCGCTCCTTATAATTGCGGGCATAATGATCATTGCGATAATCGCCCTCTTCATGGTTTGCGCGGCGATACTTAATTTTCTGCTTGTGCTCCTTGGGGGAACAGGCAATGTGTTTGAGGTCATAAAGGCTTCTTTTTACGCAACTGCGGCGGTGCTGGCGGGAGTGATCAATATATTATCGATGATACTGGTCAAATACAAGGTGATGTCGATCGAAAACTGGATAACCGGGGAAAGGGTCATCTTTTACCTGACCAGCGTGTTCTTATACGGCATGTTCAGCATAATCGGGAGAAAGACACATAAAGTATCACGGGCGAAAGCATTTTTGGCAGCAACGATACCATTCATACTTCTGGTGCTGTTCAACATAGTCTTTTCGGCAAAGGTATTGCCGAAAGTGGCGTCCATTCTGGGATAGGAGAGATAATGGGATCAGGAAATATAACTGAGATAAGGTGGCACGGGCGGGGCGGTCAGGGGGCAAAGACAGCTGCTCTATTGTTCGCGGACGCGGCGATGAGCGAGGGGAAATATATCCAGGCTTTCCCGGAATACGGACCGGAAAGAATGGGAGCCCCGGTGCAGTCTTTCAACAGATTATCCGAAAGCCCGATAACGCTTCATTGCGCAATAAGCAATCCCAAGTATGTGGTGGTGCTTGATCCCACCCTGATAAGTTCAGTGGATGTCCTTGCGGGAATGCCTGATGACGGAAAGGTAATAATCAATACAGGCAAGAAGCCGGCCGAGATAAAGGCAGAGTTAAAAATAAAGAATATAAAAGTTTATACCATCGATGCATCAAAGATCGCAAAAGAGACCATCGGCCGGGATATTCCCAATACGCCGATGCTTGGGGCGATGGCAAAAGCTACAGGGCTTCTAAATTTTGAAATGCTCATAAAAGACCTTGAAGTTAAATTGAAAAAGAAATTCGCATCAAAACCGGAGATAATCGCAGGCAACATCAATGCAGTGAAAAGAGCGTATGAAGAGGTGATAAGTTAATTGGCAAAGCTTATGGGATGGAAGGAATTGAAAAAAGGGGACGTGCTGGAAGCAGGCACCGCGCAGAATTTTGAGACAGGGGACTGGAGGAGTAAACGTCCGATCTGGCACCCGGAGATCTGCATACAGTGCCTTTTTTGCTGGATACACTGCCCTGATTCTTCCATAACAGTTGACAGGACGAATTCAAAGATGACAGGATTCGATCTCAAGCATTGCAAGGGCTGCGGGATATGCGCGAAAGTATGCCCTACAAAACCGAATAAAGCCATAACAATGGAGGACGAAAAAAAATAATGCCAGCAGTAGCCAAGACCGGGAATGAGGCAATGGCGGAGGCGATGCGCCAGATAAATCCCGATGTCGTTGCCGCTTATCCAATAACTCCAGCCACAGAGATAGCCATGATATTCGCTCAATTCGTGGCGGACGGCATGGTAGACACGGAATTTGTCGCTGTGGAATCCGAACATTCCGCGATGAGCGCCACCGTTGGAGCAGCGGCTTCGGGTGTGCGGGCAATGACAGCCACATCGTCACAGGGGCTCGCCCTGATGTACGAGATCCTCCCGATAGCTTCCGGTTTAAGGCTCCCGATCGTGATGCCCGAGGTGAATCGGGCGCTATCAGCTCCGATCAATATACACTGCGATCACAGCGACACTATGGCCGCCAGGGACTTTGGCTGGATACAGATCTTCTCGGAGAACGCCCAGGAGGCATACGACAATACTCTTCAGGCGGTGAAGATCGCGGAAGATACAAGAGTAAGGCTGCCTGCAATGGTAACGACCGATGGTTTCATAATAAGCCACTGCATGGAAAAAATAGAGATGCTGGACGAGGAGCAGGCAAAAGCTTACATCGGGAACTACAAGCCCGAATATTCGGTCCTTGACATTAAAACCCCGATAACTGTGGGAGCGCTCGACCTGCAGGATTATTACTTTGAGCACAGGTATGCGGTGGCAGAAGCGATGAGGAGCGTGAATGAAGTCATACTTGAGGTGGGGAAGGATTTCGGCAAGAAATTCGGCAGGGAATATGGGCTTTTTGAGGAATATAAGTTGAGCGACGCTGATATCGCGATCGTTGCGCTTGGCTCCACCGCAGGAACAGCAAAGGCGGTTGTTGATTCCCTTAGAGAGAAGAAAATAAAAGCAGGCCTGCTCAAGCTAAGGGTGTTCCGGCCGTTCCCGCATGCAGAGATAGCATCAGCATTGAGCAAGATGAAGGCTGTGGCCGTGATGGACAGAAGCGATTCGTTAAGCTCCGCCGGAGGCCCGCTTTTCACGGAGATCCGGTCCGCGCTCTTTGATATGGCGATAAAGCCAAAGCTGATAAATTTCATCTACGGGCTGGGAGGAAGGGATATTTCCAAGGAAGAGATCGAGAGCATATTCAGTGAACTTGGCAGTATCGCAAAGACCGGGACGATCAAGGATCTATTTAATTATCTTGGCGTGAGGGGAAAGTAATGGCTAACTTAAAGGAGATGGCAAAACAGGAAGAGCGCCTCACAGGAGGGCACAGGGCCTGTGCGGGATGCGGAATACCAATAATAGTGCGCCAGGTGATGCACTCCATAAAGGACCCTGTTGTTGTCGGGTGTGCCACAGGGTGCCTTGAGGTAGTAACGACAATATATCCTTACACCGCATGGAACGTTCCCTTTCTGCACTGCGCATTCGAGAATGCCGCAGCTACAGTGTCCGGAGTCGAGTCCGCATACAGGGCATTGAAGAAAAAAGGCAAATTGAGCGAAGAGATCAAGTTCGTTGCTTTTGGCGGGGACGGCGGAACGTATGACATAGGGTTCCAGTCTCTTTCCGGGGCAATGGAGCGAGGCCATGATATGCTTTACATCTGTTACAATAACGAGGCGTACATGAACACAGGCGTGCAGCGCTCCGGCGCGACACCCTTCGGGGCCAATACCACTACCGCTCCCGCGGGGAAGGTGAAACAGGGGAAGGAACAATTCAGAAAAGACCTTACCGCCTGCATGGTTGCACATAATATCCCTTATGTGGCTCAAGCGGCGGTCGGGAATTGGATGGACCTGACCAGGAAAATAGAGAAAGCCATGGCCATAAAGGGGCCAAAGTACATCGGGGTCCTGCAGCCATGCCAGCTTGGTTGGGGATATCCCATGGAGGACACGGTGATGCTTGGTCAGGTTGCGATTGAAACATGCATCTGGCCGCTTTATGAGGTTGAGAACGGCGTTTACAAACTGACTTACAAGCCGAAAGAAAAGAAGCCCGTTACAGAGTGGCTAAAGCTCCAGGGAAGGTTCAGGCATCTTTTTAAGCCGGGGAATGAAAAACTGCTGGAGGAGATACAGGCGAATGTCGATAAGAATTGGAATGAATTATTGAAGAAATGTGAAGGAGGTGAAGCTCATTGAACCAGAAACAGTTGGCGGAAAAAGTGTCGGCAAGATTGAAAGATGACAAGGTGAAGAAAGTGTTGGCGGAAAAGGTGATAGAAGCGGCGATATCGGCCATTACGGACGCGCTGGTAAAGGGAGAAAAGGTAAGGCTTGTTGGTTTCGGGAATTTTTTAGTCAGGACCAGAGCTTCCAGGATAGGGAGGAACCCGCAGACAGGGGAGAAGATCAATATACCGCAGTCAAAGTCCCCTGCGTTCGTGCCGGGTATCAACTTAAAGAAGGCGATCAAGGGAAAATAGATCGATGACGAAGCCACCGTCAAGAAGCCCCGCCCTGAAGGGGGATACTTCAGGGCAAGTCTTTGATGACTTAAGCCTCCTGCTTGAGGTGCTGCCACCCAGGATAAAATCCGCTGTTGAGGGAAGACCGAATTTATCCGATATAATCGAGATAGTCCTGGACCTTGGAAAGCTCCCGGAAGCAAGGTTCAGCGACAAAGCGCTCTATATAGAAGGCCCCGTCATTTCCTATGATGACATAAAATATGTAACGGACAAGGTAGGGGAATTCACCTCCGATAACCGCGCTGGCATTGAACGCACCCTTCACAGGATCTCCGCTATCCGCAACCGACACGGGAAAATAATCGGCTTAACGCTCAGGGTGGGACGGGCGATCTTTGGTACAATTGACATTATCCGCGACATAATCGAATCAGGGAAGAACATGCTATTCATGGGCCCGCCTGGAATAGGGAAAACCACCAAATTGAGGGAGGCCGCCCGCGTACTCTCTGACGACTTTGACAAGCGTGTTGTGGTTGTGGATACTTCAAATGAGATCGGAGGCGACGGCGACATCCCGCATCCCGGGATAGGAAGGTCCAGAAGGATGCAGGTTTCATCCCCCGAAAAGCAGCACGCGGTCATGATCGAGGCCGTTGAGAACCACATGCCGGAGGTCATAATAGTTGACGAGATAGGTACCGAGGCGGAAGCCGCGGCCGCAAGGACCATCGCGGAACGCGGAGTACAGCTGATAGGCACGGCTCATGGAGTGATACTCGAGAACATATTAAAGAATCCCACATTGTCTGACCTTGTAGGGGGCATTCAAACCGTTATATTGGGCGACGAGGAAGCACGCCGACGCCACACTCAGAAGGCAGTGCTCGAAAGAAAGGCACCCCCCACATTCGACATCGCCATAGAGATAAGGGAAAAAGATAAATTCGCCATATACAAGAACGTGTCATCCACGATCGACAAGCTCTTGCGGGGAGAAGAGCCGAAGCCGGAGATAAGGGTAAGGACGCCCGAGGGCAAGATAGAGGTGCAGGAAGCCCCGAAAGAAATGCCGGAATTGACCCGCGAGGAAGAAGATATCGCCGCGATACAAAAAGTGAGGAAAACGCTCCGGATATATCCTTTCGGTGTCAATAAGAACCTTCTTGAGAGGGCCATAAGGGCGATCCAGATGCCGGCGGTGGCGGTCAATAATATGGATGAAGCTGATATTTTATTGACGGTAAAATCAAAGGCAAGGCCGGGGACGAAGATAATGGTCGCTGCGGATGAGCACAGGCTGCCGGTCCATGTCATCAGGAAGAACGTTTCAAGCCATATAAACAAGTTCTTGAAATATTATTTTAAGGTTGGCGGAGCGGAAGAGACGGAAGATATCGCGATGAGGGAAGCGGAAGAAGCCATCAGGCAGGTGAAGAGCTCTAAGAAATCGGCTGACCTCAGCCCCCAAAACGCTTACATAAGAAGGTTACAGCACCAGATTGTTGAGCAGAACCAGTTAAGGTCCGAGAGCGTCGGGGAAGAACCGAAAAGAAGACTAAGGATATATCCGGCTTAAAATGCAAACCGATATAGAAATAGCCCAGGAAGCAAAGTTGAAGCCTATATTGGAGATCGCCAAAAAAGCCGGATTCTTAGTTTCGGAAGTGGAGCTCTACGGAAAAGACAAAGCAAAGATCAATCTTTCTGCAGTAAAAAGGCTCTCAAAGAAGAAGAATGGGAAACTGATACTTGTAACAACGATCACTCCCACACCCTGGGGCGAGGGTAAGACGACAACTACTATAGGACTTGGCCAAGCTCTGTCCAAAATCGGCAAGAAAGCCTTTGTTTGCATCAGGGAGCCGTCGCTCGGTCCGGTAATGGGAGTAAAGGGCGGAGCGGCAGGAGGCGGATATTCGCAGGTACTGCCGATGGAAGATATTAACCTGCACTTCACGGGAGACATCCATATGGTCACAGCGGCGCATAACCTTCTTTCGGCGCTGATCGATAATCACATATACCATGGGAACGAGCTGAACATCGATCCCGGCCGCATAGTATGGCGCAGGTGCATGGACATGAACGACAGGGCGCTCAGAAAAGTGGAATTCACCTATAGAAACGTGAAAAGGACCGACGGATTTGATATCACTGCGGCTTCCGAGGTCATGGCGGTGCTTTCCCTGTCAGAGGACCTGATGGATATGAAGGAAAGACTGGGGAAGATCATCATCGGATATACCTTTAAGGGGGAGCCGGTCACAGCAAAAGACCTTAAATCTGCTGGAGCTTTGACTTTACTCCTTAAAGAAGCGCTTAAGCCCAACCTTGTCCAGACCCTTGAAGGGGTGCCAGCCTTTGTTCACGGCGGTCCCTTTGCCAATATCGCCCATGGCTGCAACAGCATAGTGGCTACAAAGCTGGCTTTAAAGGCTTCTGACTGCGTTGTGACCGAGGCCGGCTTTGGTGCCGATTTGGGTGCCGAAAAGTTCTTTGACATAAAATGCCGCCAGGCAGGGCTTAAGCCAGACCTTGTAATCGTCACCCTGACATGCAGGGCGCTGAAAAGGCAGGGCGGTGTGCCGAAAGAGGAACTCTCAAAAATCAATGTCGCAGCGCTAAAAAAGGGGCTTCCTAACCTTGATCGGCATATAAATGCGCTTAAGAATTTTGGCATTACGATAATAGTCGATATCAACCTAAGGACCGAAGACTCAAAAGATGAGATCAACGCTGTACTTGCGCATTGCAAAAAGATTGGGATCCTTGCTGTAGTATCAGATCTTTGGGGAAAAGGGGGTAAAGGGGGGCTGGAATTGGCTAAAATGGCAGTTGAAGCGATAAAGAAACCATCAAAACTGAGCTATCTATATGACATTAAAGAGCCAATCAAGTTAAAGATCGAGAAGATCGCAACCAAAATATACGGGGCAGACGGCGTCAGACTAACAGATGAGGCAAAAACTGACCTTGATACGATAGAAAATAACGGATATTCAGGGCTTCCCGTTTGTATGGCGAAAACACAGTTCTCATTATCAGACAATCCCGACCTGCTTGGCGCGCCGAAAGGCTTCAATATAACAGTTAAAAAGCTCAGGATATCCGCCGGCGCGGGTTTTATTGTGGCATACACTGGTGATATAATGACAATGCCGGGGCTGCCAAAGCATCCGGCGGCAGAGAGCATCGACATATCTGCGAACGGAAAGATAAAAGGATTGTTTTGATGATCAACCAGAAAAAGATAGAAAAAGCGGTCAAAGCTATACTTGAGGCGATAGGGGAGAATCCTAAGCGTTCCGGCATCAAGGATACGCCGGCAAGGGTAGCAAGGATGTACGCGGAACTTTTTGCCGGGCTTAATATGGATCCTGCAAAAGTATTGACCGTCTTCCATGAGGCCGACCACGAAGAAATGATAATGGTGAAGGACATACCGTTCTATTCGATGTGCGAGCACCATCTTGTTCCTTTTATCGGCAAGGCGCATGTAGTTTATATCCCCACAAAAGGAAGGGTCACGGGGCTTTCAAAGCTTGTGAGGGTGGTCGAAGGCTACGCAAAGCGACCCCAGGTGCAGGAAAGGCTGACAAGCCAGATAGCGGATACACTGATGGACGGGCTCAAGCCGCGCGGAGTGTTTGTGATAATCGAGGCAGAGCACCTGTGCATGTCAATGAGAGGCGTGAAGAAACCGGGTTCCCTTACGGTCACCTCCGCGGTAAGAGGGATATTCAGGAAGAATCAGGCCACAAAAATGGAAGCGCTCGAGCTGATCAAGTCAAAATAATGTCCCAGATAATTGCAATCAAGCTGCACGACAAAGATTACCCGGAGCTTCTTAAAAAGATCTACGATCCTCCCAAAGAACTATATGTGAAGGGCAACGCTTCACTCCTGAACAGCAGGTGCATAGCGATCGTCGGCACGCGCACAGCAACTAGGTACGGCAAGGAAGTGGCCAGGCGTTTTGCAAGGGAGCTGGCGGAGGTAGGCATCACTGTTGTTTCAGGGCTGGCAGAGGGAATAGACACCGAAGCGCATCTTGGCGCTCTGGAAGCAAAGGGGAAAACCATCGCGGTATTCGGTTGCGGACTGGATACGGTATTCCCTTCAAACAATGTACGACTTGCTGGTGATATAGAAAAAAGCGGGGCCCTTGTTTCAGAACTTCCTGCTGGGCATCCCACAGCCAAATGGACGTTCCCGAGGCGCAACCGGATAATCTCTGGACTTTCTATCGGCGTGGTGATGGTGGAAGGCCACTATGACAGCGGGGCGATGATAACCGCAAAGCATGCCATCGACGAGGGGAGGGAAGTGTTCGCGGTGCCCGGAAGTGTTGAGCTTGACCAGACGAAGGGGCCGCACTGGCTCATCAAGCAGGGCGCAAAGCTTGTTGAGACTGTGGATGACATACTTGAGGAATTCAGCATCAGGAGAGTTGTCTCAAAGGAACCATCCGGTATCGATACCTCAAAGCTTTCCGGTGACGAGGAAAAGATCGCTGCCTGCCTCACAAAGGAGCCAAGGCATATCGATGAAATATCTGCCGTGTGCGGCATGGCGTCGGGCGAAGTTCTGGGTATACTTTCTATCCTGGAAATAAAGGGAGCAGTGAAACAGCTGCCGGGAAAATATTTCGTTATTTCTTGAGGGCTTTCTTCATTTTTTCCGTGGCGGTTTTTGCTATGCGCGAAACCTGGGATTCCGAAAGGGCTATATCCTTGCCGATCTCCTTGAAAGTTTTATCCTGGTTGTAATAGCCTCTTATCACCGCTTTTTCAGTGTCCGACAGCACTTTCATCGCGCTTTCAACCGTAATTGATGAGTCGGATTCTTCCTGCACTATGGATTCCCTGTTGAACGCCATGTATATGTTCGCGGCGGAGGTTATGAATTCATAAATGCCGGTGACGGGGTCCGATCCCCTTTTCCTCAAATAATCCTGCATCGCACCTTTCAGGCGCATGCTCACGTACGGCCATAAAGCCCCTTTTCTTGGGTCCCATGTTTTGAGGGTATCTATGAAGGCGATCTTCGCTTCTGACAGCAGGTCGTCGGATTCGCTTTTTGCCACATGGCGCGGAAGTCCGCCTATGTACCATCTGACCGTTTTGGTTATCTGGGTCTGGTACTTATCAAGCACTTCGTCCGAATATTTAAGGAAGTGCTCCCTCATTATGGTTATTATTTTATCTTCTATCTCTTGCCTGGAAGCAAGCATTTAGATCTCTCCCCTGAAGGACCTGCTTACAACCTTGATCATTTCTTCTTCTCTTTGCTCTTTTTTTTCTGGGTCAAGTTCGTTGCTGAAAGCCCCAGCCCATTTCCTTGTGAAGTCGTAGAATCTTTTTAGCACAGGGGGGATCCAGCTTGGAGCAACCCCAGAAGGCCTTCCCGCCTGCGCTTCCCTGGAGATGCTGACCCTGTCGCCCCTAATTTCGGCCAATTTTATCTTCTCCGATCTTTGTGTTGCCGGCCACGGGTCTCAGCCTGGTCTGCTCGATCTTTTTGTTGATATATGTGCCGGCCACGGCAAGTGCCTGCCTGCGAAGCTCCGGATTCGTGATCACGGCGTCGGCGATCTTTGATACCATTTTGGCAAATCCCGCGTTCACCGTGAATGAGGGGCCGTACTCCACCTCAAGGGCGGACCTCACGATCCTCTCGATAAGCTCCTTCGCGCTGTGACCGGGATCGATCTGCTCGAGCATTCTTGTATGAAACACGTCCACCTTGTCTGCCATTATTCACCTCTCTGCCAATTTATCGACAAACGGCCGCGATAATTTCACTTATTCCAGAGAAATCATCCCCACGGATTGCACCTTTACCTGCGGGACGATCTCATTATAGGAAAGCACCGCAACATCCGGGAAGCTTCTCTCAATGAACCTCTTGAAGTGAGGCCTCAGCCTTGGCGAACAAAGTATCACGGGCAGAAGCTTCATCCTCTTGAAGTTCTGCAGCTGTGACGATATCTGCACAAGGACGCGCTCTCCAACATTGGGATCAAGCGCAAGGAAAGAACCATATTCTGACTGGTGTATGGCCCCGATCATCACTTCCTCAAGGCTCGGGTCGATCGTTACCACGGTGATTACGCCTTCCTTGTCCGTGTAAGTTTCGCATATCTGCCTTGCAAGGGACTGCCTCACGTATTCGGCAAGTATATTGATGTCCCGCGAAAGGTGGGCGTAATCCGCAAGCCGCTCAAGTATGGTGGAAAGGTCCCTTATCGAAACGCGCTCCCTCACCAGGAGCTGCAGCACCTTGTGGACCTGCCCCAGTGAAAGCATGTCCGGGATGAGCTCGCGCACTATTGCCGCATTCGTGTTCTTTACAAGCTCGATGAGCGATTGGATGTTCTGCCGCGTCATGATCTCGTCGGCGTAGCGTTTTATTATTTCCGTGAAATGTTTTGACATGAACTCCACCGTTTCATCCGATTCCAGGTTCTGTCTCTGAAGTTCCGCTGCCATATCCTCCGGTACCCATGTTACCATGTCGCCTGAGACGGGATCCTTCAGTTCGATCCCGGAAATGTTCTTCTCCCGCAGTTCCGCGGCCGGCATGTAAACGCACCTGTGGCCTATCAAAGCCTCTCCGATGGAGATCTTTGAGCCCCTTATTTCTATGACGTACTGGTTCGGCGGGAGGGAGAGGTCATCCATGACGCGTACCCCGGGGATGACGAAGCCAAGCTCCTGACCTATGCGGTATCTGATCAAAGTGATCTTTTCAAGCAAAGGTCCTTTTTGGGCGGGATCTATCAGCGGGATGAGGTTCCTTCCGGTCTTCAGGCTTAACGGGTCAAGCCCGAGGGTCCCGAGAATGCTCTCGGGTTTTTTTAGTATCTCTTTTGCGGATACCTCCTCGCTTACGGATTTCACATCCTCCTTTTTCTCCTTCGTGGAAGTAAGGAAAAGCGTTAATCCGGCGCTAAAGACCGCAAGCGTCAAGAATGGTAGGGTTGGAAGCCCCGGTATTATGGCAAAGAACCCGAGTATAACGGAAACAAAGGCGAATGCCCTTGGCTGAGCGAATATCTGCGTTGCAACGTCGGTGCCAAGGCTCATCTCCGATGCGGATTTTGTTATGACCAGGCCGGTTCCGATGGATATGAGAAGCGCGGGTATCTGGGTAACAAGGCCGTCCCCGATCGTCAGCAATGCGTAGGTTGACAGCGCCTCCATTATCCCCATGCCGCGCTGGAGCCATCCGATAAGGATCCCCCCGAGGCTGTTCACAAGGACTATTATTATTCCTGCGATAGCATCTCCTCGGACAAATTTATTGGCGCCGTCCATGGATCCGAAGAACGTTGCTTCCTGCTCGATCTTCCTTCTGCGGGCCCTGGCTTCGTTCGCGTCTATGAGCCCCGCGTTCAGATCGGCGTCTATGCTCATCTGTTTTCCGGGCATAGCGTCAAGAGTGAACCTGGCCGCGACCTCTGCAACGCGTTCTGAACCTTTGGTGATGACCACGAACTGGACTATTGTGATAATGATAAAGATTATCGCTCCAACGATATAATTACCCCGGACCACGAAATTCCCGAAGGCGGTAATGACCTCTCCGGCATTCGCCTGCAGCAATATAAGCCTTGATGCGGCTATATTAAGGGAAAGCCTGTACAAGGTGATTATGAGGAGTATCGATGGAAAGGCCGCGAATTCAAGTGGTTCCTTCAGGTACATTGCTACGAGAAGAATGACCAGAGCAAAAGCGATATTTGTTGTTATTAATAAGTCCATGGCAAAGGTTGGGAGAGGGACGATCATTAAGGCGATGATGCAAACAAGGAGCAAAGCCACAAAGATATCAGCTGCCGTGAAGAGGGCCCTTAAATTTTTAAGACTAATTGTCGGGAAGGCCATTTTAAGATAATTTTATCAGGGATTGACTTTTATTCAAGTTTTTCTTGCCCCGCCCAAAGTGGCGGGACGAGTTCCGACCAGGGGACCGAGATACGTTTTTAGTTTTTCCGCCCTTTTCTTTTTGACCTTGAAAACATAAGCCAGGACTTCTGCCACCGCCTGATACAGTTCGCCGGGTATCTGTTTGCCAACGTCCGTTGTCCTGTAAATGGACCTTGCAAGAGGCTCATTTTCCACTATAGGCACATAGGATCCGTCTGCAATGCGCTTTATCTCCTCGGCAGCTTTTCTTTCTCCTTTTGCAAGTACCGTTGGGGCTTTCATCTTTGGCGTTTCGTACTTGAGCGCCACCGCTATATGGGTGGGATTTGTCACCACAACGTCCGCCTGTGGCACTGCGGCCATCATTCTCTGGTAAGCCACCTGCCTCTGCAGCTCCCTCATGCGCTGTTTGATCATTGGATCGCCTTCAAGGCGCTTGTATTCTTCCTTGATCTCCTGCTTTGTCATTTTCAATCCCCTCATGTATTCCCAACGCTTGTAAAGGTAATCAAGTATGGCGATAGCCACATAGAACAGCCCCACCCTGATGGCCACTTTATAAGCTATGCTGCCTCCAAGTATCACGGCATCCCATGGTTGCCCTTTTATCAATACAACAACATACGGGATGTCGTCTTTTATCGCGCCCCACATTATCCAGAACACTATAACGATCTTCAGTATTGACTTGATAAGTTCAACAAAACCCTGCAAAGAGAACATTCTTTTAAAACCCTCTGCGGGCGAGATCCTCTCCAACTTTGGCTGAAGCGGGTCTATTGCAAAAAGAAAACCGGTTTGCAGAGCTTCTGCGACAATAGAGATGAACATGGTCAGGCCGAATATCGGGGCAACGCAAAGCAGAAGGCCCTGTACGCCTAGCAGAAGGATATAGCCCGCAAAAGAGTAAGAAAAGTCCCCGGTATTAGGTATCTGGCTTAAGATCGATCGCGCCATGCTGGTAAGGTTGTTCCATACGTATTCGCCGGTATACCTGAAGAGCACGTAGGAGAATATCAGCAGGAGCGCGGTGGTGACCTCCTTGCTCTTGGCGATCTGCCCTTTTTCCCTGGCCTCGCGCAGTCTATGAGGAGTTGGTTCTTCCGATTTTTCCCCGGCTTCTTCCGCCATTATAGCCTCCCGGAAAGTATCATTATGGTCTTAGCCAGCTCGGTGCTTGTCTGGCCTATCAATGTCACGATATGGCTTATGATAAGGGGCGATATGAGCATCAGCCCGAAAAGCCCCAGGGAGGGCTTTACCTGGAAACCAAGCATGAAAACGTTGACCTGGGGAGCCACCCTGGAAACTATCCCGAACGCGAAGTCGGACAGGAATATAAGGAGCAGCATCGGGGCTGAAAGCTGTATCGCGGCTATCCAGAAGAACTTCAAGAGCTCGATCACTTCTAGAAGAATATTGGGCTTTGAGAAATCGATGAAGCTGATTATCGGGATGCCCACAAAGCTCTGGTGTATGGCAGAAAGCACCATGTGATGCCCGTCCACTATCAGGAAAGTTATAAGGGCTATCAGGTACATCAATGAACCTGTTATCGAGCTCATCGCCCCGGTGGTAGGGGACAGGACGTTCGCCACGGAAAGCCCCATTTGCATGTCAAGTATGTCGCCGGCCGCCTGGGCGCTCTGCAGCACAATGGAGGAAACAAATCCGATGATATATCCTATAAAGACCTCCATGGCGATCGCGAGGGCGAATGCGATCAGGGAATCGGGAAGATTCTTTACCGGCACAACGAACCACAGTATCGCCGAGATCCATATGGCCAGGCAAATTTTAAGTGTTGCAGGGATGGTTTTTGAGGAGAATAGAGGCGCTTCCAGAAAAAGCCCCGTTACGCGGGCAAGCACCAGCAGGAAGATCTCTATTTGCGGAAGTGAAATGACCATTTCACCTTACCATTGCGGGAATATTGGCCCACAGCGTCACCGTAAAGTCTATCAAAAGGGACGCCATCCACGGTGCTGTTACCGCTACGATCCCCAGGACAGCGACCACTTTCGGAACAAAAGTCAAAGTTTGTTCCTGTATCTGGGTTACCGCCTGAAAAAGGCTGATGATAAAGCCGACGATCAATCCTAGGCCGACCGACGGCATGGACAGAAGTATCGTCAGTATGACCCCGTTATAGATTATCTGGACAGCAAAATCAGTGCTCATCTAAAGCTCATCAACAATCCTTTCGCGATTAAATTCCAGCCGTCTGACAGGACAAAAAGCAGTATCTTGAAGGGCAGCGACACCATGACAGGTGAAAGCATGAACATGCCAAGAGACAGCAGGATGTTCGCCACCACAAGGTCTATTATTACGAAAGGTATAAAAAGCAGAAATCCCATCTGGAAAGCGGTCTTAAGTTCCGATATCATGAACGCTGGGATCAGGACATAAATGGGGACATCGCTCAGCTTTTTTGGTGCGGGGATCTTTGCGAACTGCACGAAAAGCGAAAGATCCCGTTCCCTGGTTTGTTTGAACATGAAGGCTTGGAACGGCTTCATGCCTGTCTCAAAAGCCTTCATTTGTGTGATCTGGCCGTTATTATAGGGGACAACAGCGGTCTTGTTCACTTCCTCGAACACGGGCGCCATTGAATAGACTGTCATGAAGAGCGCAAGTCCTATGAGAACGGAATTGGGCGGTACCTGAGCTGTTCCAATGGCTGACCTTATCATGGAAAGCACCACGATTATCCTTAAGAAAGAGGTGATAGATATCAGGAAGAAAGGTATAAGGGAAATAATAGAAAGAGCTATCAATATCTGAACGCTGTTGGTGAAGCCCGGCGAATTCATGACCGAGCCGATGTCGAGCCCGGCTCTTTTTGTCGCTGCGTAAGAAAGTCCGGAGGCAATGGCGGGCAATATTATCGCGCAAATAGCGAGGGAAAACAGCCGTTTAAGCATGTGTGTAATTACGTCCCGCCTTCGATTTTATCGATCAGAGCAACACTTTTATTGCTGACTACCACCAGGTATGATTTGCCGTAAGCCGAGATCACGTAAGCGGAGACCTGCGGCTCTATGCCTACCCTGTCCTTTATCTGGATTATAGAGCTTTGTGAGGGAAGCTGCAGTTTTGGAAGCAAATACCTGGCAACGAAAAAAATGAAGCCGATCACGATGGCAAGCGATATTATGAGCTGAAAGATGTAACCTGCAGTTACCAGCGGGGACCTTCCAACAGTGAGTGTTTCGGGAGAGACAAGGATCTCAAGCATAACCAATCTTTCTAACCTTCATGGCTTATTGATCAATACGTTCGTTATCCTGAGGCCGTAATAGTCATCGATCGCTATGACTTCTCCCTGCGCAACAAGCTGGCCGCTTACTTTAAGATCAAGCGGCTCACCGGCCAGCCGGTCAAGTTCCACAATTGAGCCTTCCCGCAGATCAAGGATCTCTTTCAGACTCATATGAGTGCGGCCAAGTTCAACGCTTACTTCAATCGGGATGTCTCCCAGTGTCCTGTCTTGGAACTTGCCGCCCTTTTCCATATCGTGCAGTTCCGGGAATTGTATTTTTTTTAGGTCCATTTAATTTCCCCCCAACTTCGGGTTATCGTTCTCCTCTTCAAATGGATTTTCAGCCGTTTCATTATACTCTTCCTTTCCTTCCTCTTCTAGTGGCAATTCGAAATCCTCCTCTTCCTCCGCTGCCAGCGTTCCTTCAGCGCTTTCCGGCTCCTGCCGGACCGTGGGCTCCTCGCTTTCCATATGTTCATGCTCGGCGGGGGCCGGCTTTGTTTCCTCTTCGGGCTGCACGACCATAGTGCCTTTTATCCTGCTGGTGGCGCTGCTCAGTATCCTTACCGCTAAACGGTTGTTTTTCATGCCGGGCTGGGCTTTCAATTGAGATGCATATCCTATGGTAATCTGGATGGGTTCGTTCAATTTATGGTCAAGGCAGATCAGGTCCTCCGCCTCGATTCCCGTAAGGTCCTGCGTGGGGATGCTTGTCATTCCAAGTTCCACCAGGACAGGGACCTCTATGGAGGAGAGGAGCTCTTCGGGAAGCGCGGATATCTTCAAGGGGCGGGCTTCCTCCTTTTTCAACAACAGCTCAAAGAGCTTCTTGAGGATCTTGTTCTGGTAAACGAAAGTAAGGGTGGCGGGAACGGAATTAGCGAGCGATATCTGCACGCTTATAACGGTAATGACCTCGTTCAAATTGATGTAAGTTTCCCTTTGTATATTGGGATAGCTGATGATCTCGAAGCCGGGCTTGTCAAATATACCGTCCCAGCACGCCGCGTATTTATCAAGCACATTCCCCATGATGGACTGCAGTATTGATTCTTCCAGCTCGGTAAGCTCTTTTATTTTTGTGTCCGCGGACTGGCAGCCGAGGGAGAAATTTATGATCAAATTCGCAAGCTGGTAATCGATTATCAGCATAGCGTCGCCAATATCCTTAAGCGGCAGTTTGCTGTAAATTATGCCCCCGCTTATGCGCTTCAGAAAATCAAGGTATGTTACCTGTTCTATATTAATGGAATGCACGTCTATTGCTGCTTTTAACGCTTCTTTTAGGTAGTTGGCGAACTCAAATGTGAAAAGATTGTGGATGTTCAGGGTCTTTTCCAGGTCGCCCGTTGGGATGCGGTGGAAGCCGTACACTAGAGGCTTGATCTTTTTTGAAGCGGCTTTCGGGGGCCTGTAGGTGGTCCAGTCCCCCAGTGATGCCGGAAACTTTATTTCTTTTTTATAAAGCGCAGCAGTTTCGGGTCTATCCGCCAAAGCAAGTCCTTTCTATCACGAGATCCTGTTAATGAAATTTGTTATTTCGTCGTTTATCATTCGCACAATGGTCAGGTTGCCGGTCATTGCGCGCTGTGCTTCCATCGAGTCAATTATTTCACCAGAATAAAAGACGTTAGACTGCTCGATCCTTCTGGGGGAAATGGTGCCGTATGTGCCGCCTACGGAAGCGTATTCCAGGGGTGTCCCTGAGGCGGCCGTTTCCGCAAAGGCATTCCCCTGGGCCTGGGCAAGGCCCGAAAGGTTCGTGAAAGATGTGAGCGCCAAACTGAATCCCGTGTCTCTGCTCTCCGTTGTGAAAGTGTCGTCGGCGTACTCAACCAGCCGGCCGTCCGTGGAAAAACTCAAGAGCAATGGATTGTATTCGGTAAGCCCCTGTATGGGGGCGAAGCCTCCAGAGCTGTATCCGTAGACCTGCATGCCTGTGTCCGTCACAAGATTGCCGCTGCCGTCAACGCGGAACCTTCCCGCTCTCGTATATAGCAATGTCTGGCCTTCGTTGGGAGAGAGTATGAACAATCCTGAGCCTTGGATCGCCACATCAAGAGGTCCGCCGTCGGTGAACCCGCCCTGTGTAAAGTCCAGCCATGTGCTGCTTACTCCCACAGAAGCCCCCATCTGGATGGGATTTGTCCCGCCAATGCCGTCTTCAGCCGTGCTGCCCGCATTTATCAGTCTTTCAAACAACGTCTGAAATGAAATTTTAATTGATTTGTAGCCTGGATTGGACATGTTCGCGATATTTGCTGAATTCACCCGCAGCTGAGAGTTGTATACCTCTATAGCATTTTTGGCCCTCGTCAATAGGTCAAGCATTTATATCAGCCTCCCGTTGGTTTGATCCTTATCATGTTTTCAGTGGGGATGTTTATCCCGTTGACAGCAAGAACTACCCTGCCATTCTCCAGCGCAACGCTTTTTACTACCCCTTCTATCTGCTGGCCGTCCATCGGGTTCCTGGCTATCACAGTTTTCCCTATCAGCGAACTGTACACGCTCAACTCAAACTGCGGTGAAATGTTGTTGTAAGCTCCCGCTCCGAAGACATCATTTGTATTCATGGTGCTGGTTCCCTGAAGATTATTCGGCACCAGGCCACCCATTCCAAAAATATCGGTGTTCTCCTGCTCTGTATCGCTCCCAAAAAGGATCGAATTCACGTTGTTCTCTGTCATCTGATTTAGGAGCAGGGTGGCGAACCTGGGCTCTATGTTACCGTTGACGAGCATCGCGGTTATCTGGTTATTGTTCAATGCCGCGGCCTGCGTGGGATCTATTCCGCCGCTATTGATCGAGATCGCTGATAACGGATCTATCGCCATTTGCCCCCCTTTTTAAGTATTATACAATAATTTAGCCGGTTAGCCTCTATTATTTTTCCTTTTGTCATCGGGGAAAACATAAAGGCTGCCTATGTTCAGGTTTGCCATCTTGAGTGACCTTTCCAGTTCCTTTATGTTATCCTCCAGCGCTTCCCTGGCCAGCTTGTCCGCATAAATATTAATCGAGAGTACGCCTTTGTTGCTTGATATGTTCATCATTATCGCCCCGAGGTTTTCCGGCTTAAGCTCGATCGTGAGCTCAACTTTACCGTTCTCCTTAAGCATCTTTATCTTGTTCTGTATCTGGGAGATCAGGTCGTCAACGTCGATCTTTCGCAGCGTTGCTATCCTGTTCTTTGCGGTAATGAGCACATTATAAAAATCCGGGGGGAGCTCGATGTTGCCGGCGAATATTTTATTGACGGCGTTGGTGGAAAATTTGACTTGTTCGATGTTTGACGTTTTAGATGTTGCTTCAGCCTTTGCAGCCTGAGCGGGGATCTGATCGGTCGAGTTCTTATCCTGGCTTACGCGGTCCGTGTAACCCAGGTTTTGATGCGGATCGTTGTTAAGCTGCGATTTTTCCTCCACCTTGCAAGCGCAGTTGCCTATCTTTTTGTCAAATTCTAATGGAACATTGAAGAACGACTGGAATATCGAAAGAGGGAAAGAGAAAAGGGCCTTCCGTTTTTCATCTTCAAGGAGCTGGGAAAAATCAATGCTGCTTTGCCTGGACAGGTTTTGTTCAGGTGCTTTTACGTCTGTCTCACTCGATATTGCCAGAACTTGAGACATGCTCCCCCCCGTTCATCTTTATCGTATCGGGGCGCCAAAACCTTGCATTCGATGGAAGAATATCACTGAATTAAGGAAAATTCAAGTAATTATTGCCGCGGAGAGGACTCGAACCTCCAAGCCTTTTGGGCATACGCACCTCAAGCGTACGTGTCTACCAAATTCCACCACCGCGGCGAATTGATTCAATATTGTATATTTTAACAGTTAAAGTGTCAATTATCCTATTTGAGCACTTCGTATTTTTCGTTAACGCTGAGGAATGAAGCACTGATAAATATTAGGAGACCGCCCATTATCATCGTCAAGGTCAGTGTCTCGTGGAATATTATGCTGCTTAAGATGGCTGTCATCACCACGCAGCTCATGGAAATGATGCCGCCCAGGGAAGCGCTACAGATCTTGTAAGCGTATGTCATCAATAGCTGGCCTATGGTCCCGAATATCCCCATGATAAGCAATAAGAAGATCTCGAGCATGCCAGGAATGATGATATTTCCTTTCAGGAAGAAAAGAGAAAAAATTGTCCCGGAGAGCACAAATGAAAGGACTATCATCCAGGAAGAATCGGTCCTCCTCAGTTCCCTGATCGAGACTATGGCCATTCCGCTCGTGATCCCGGAGACCAGCGCCAGAAGGTCCCCGATGTTCAGCGCAGAATAATCCAGCTGGAATATCATGAACAGCCCCGTGAAAGCAAGGATAATGAAGAACACCTTTTCCTTTGTAAGTGTTTCTTTAAGGTACATCACGGAGAAAATTGCGGCGAATATAGGATAGGTATAAGAGAGAAGCACCGCGTTGGAAACGCTGGTAAGGGTTATAGAGTAAAAATAAAGCAAAAGTGATATGCCGCCGACTATCCCCCGGAATATTATCTTCTCCCAAGCGTGGATCCTGAACCTGACCTTTCCGATCATGACCATTCCAAGGATTATGACCACGCTTATGGCCGCCCTGCAGAATATGATCTCGGCGGCGGGCACCGAGCGGTTCAGTATTTTTACTAGTACGGCCATGATACTGAAAAGAGCCGCGGAAGAAAACAGCAGCAACGAACCTTCAACGTCATTTTTAAGCATGCTTTATGCTCTCAACTATCTGCTCCATTTTCATCCCCCGGGAACCTTTTACAAGGACCGTGTCGTTGGGCTTCAGTATCTTTTTAAGGAGCTTTATCGCCTCCTTATTTGAATGGGCGGATCGGGAGTTACTAAGGCCGTTCCCTTTCGCGGACATTGCCAGATATCTGCCAAGTTCCCCAACTGTTATCAGCGCGTCGATGTTCAGGTTGGCCGCAAGTTCGCCGATCTTCTCATGGCTTTTCCTCGCTATGCTTCCCAGCTCAAGCATGTCCCCGAGCACGGCGATCCTTCTCCCCGGATAATTCTCCAGGATATTAAGCGATGCGGCCATTGAATCCGGGTTCGCGTTGTATGTGTCGTCTATTATCCTGAGGTGTCTGGTCATGATGATGTTAAGGCGCTTGCCGGAAGGCCGGAAGCTTTCCAGCCCTTTTTTAATCAGTGCGGGCCTGATGCCAAGAGCGTACGCGGCCGCTGCGGCGGCAAGGGCGTCGTAAATGTTGTATTTCCCGGGGAGCGGAAGCTCTATCAAAATGCTGTATTTCCCCGTTTCGATCGCGAAGACCGAAGAATCCATCTCAAATCTTATTTCACGCGCCCGGACATCGCAGTCACTATCGATGCCGAAAGAAAGGACTTTCCCCTTTGTCCTCCTTTTCAGGAAGCCGAAATATTTGTCATCGGCCGGCAGCACCGCGACACCTTTCTTTTTCTGGAACTTAAGGATCTCGCTTTTTGCCTTCGCGATGTTATCCTCGGATCCGAGCCGGGAAAAATGGGCGATGCCCACGTTTGTTATAACCGCGATATCCGGCAAGGCTATCCTTGCAAGCGCCTCGATCTCCTTTAATCTTTGCATGGCCATCTCTATGACGGCGAATTTGAAACTTTTGTTGAGCTTCAGCAATGTTTGGGGCACGCCGATCTCGTTATTGTAGTTCTCTTCGGTTTTTAAAGTTTTACCTGCTTTTGCTAATATCGATGCCAGCATGTCCTTTGTTGTTGTTTTGCCCGAACTTCCTGTTATGCCGATTACGGGGAGCTTGCCGTGCCTGCCGGCAGGCAGGAACCTCTTCCGACGGGATAGGGCAATGTCATGAAAAGCTTTCAAGGTATCCTTTACTTTTATCAGAAATTTGCATTTAGCATCGATCTTTACTCTTTTTGCAGTTAACGACCCGCTTGCGCCCTTTTTAAGCGCTGAACTGATGAATTTATGACCATCAAAATTATTACCAATGATGGGGATGAACAATTCGCCTTTTTTGATTCGCCTGCTGTCCGTAGATATCCCGGTGAAGCTGGAATGGCTGCCACTTTGAAGCAGCTTTCCTCCCGTTGAGGCTAATATCTCTTTCAATGAAAACATAGGATGTATTATAGCTAAATTTCACGAAAAACTGAAATTATTCCTTGATTTTCCCGATAAATATTCAGGTTGAGGATGACTTAAGGAACGGTGGTATATAGGCATGTTGATACAAGGGAGAATGATAAGACTAGGGCCAAAGTTATTTGATTTTGTCCCGGCAAGCCAAAGAAAGGCGGTATCGCCCGGCTTTGTCTTTGGGGACGGCGTAAGGGGCCTGTCGGAAAGGTTCGCGGCTATCCACAAAGTACTGTGGAAGCAGGACATTTCAAGCTTGTTCGCCCATTTGGATGAAAAATTCAAAGGTCAAGAAACCGTTGATATCGAAGAACTGCGCGCAGAGGTCAAGCTGGCATCCGACAGCCATAGATTAGGCGTCAAACTTGTGATCGTGGAATATTATGCCAAAACCCAGGAGCTGCCCGGAAGCGAATTCCCGCCGATAAAGATCCCTGTGCTTGTTCCAAATGAATTCGAAGTCTCCTTGAAATATTCTTTAACTCTTTTCTGTAACGGCGATGAAGAGCTCATCCTGCACATGCGCCAGAAAGGGGAAGACGCGGCGCTGCTTGCAAGAGAAGGCAGGAATTTGGTCCCTGTAGAACAGGTACAGCTTTCGCAGGAGGCAGGCACTGACGCTGTCCCTGAGGGAAAAACCCACCATTTTGAATATATAAAAGGCTCAAAGAACAAGCTTGGGTATGCGATCCTAAAACCGCTTGTGATCGAACATATTGACCCGTCAATGGTGGAGGGCAAGAAAATATCGGAGGGAGAGGCGAGCGCCGAGATCGAAGCGTTCAACGAAACATTTGACAAGGTAATAGCTGACATTGAAAAAAGTGAGGCGGAAATTGGCACGAATGTTGCGATGGATAAAATATTCGGAAGCATAGCTTTGGTCGCCAGGTCCTTAAGGACGAAAATATCAACCATCATAAGCGAACAACTGGTGGACACTAACGGAGCGGTCAAGATAGCTTGTGATCAGGTGGACGAACAATTAAAGGAACTGGAAGCTTCAAATGTCCCGGATGAGCAGAAAGTTAAAATGAGGGACGTGATAAAGGTCTCAATGGACATCCTTGTGGATATCCTGGAAGAACATAACGATCCCAGCCAGAGCCTGATGGGAATATTAGCTCAATGCAAGGAGCCTGTTATCCTTGTTTGCAGGGAGCTTACGCCCAAGCAGGCGAAGAACCTTGACCTGAACATAGTTAAAGGCGTTGTCATGGAGGGAGGCGCCAGGACCGATCACGCGATCATTGTTTTAAAAGCGCGAAATATCCCCACCGTTTATGGTGTCGGCAAGATTCCTGACGGGATAAAAGAGTCAGGCGCGGCCGATGTGATCATATTGGATGCAATAGAAGGGAAGGTCATCTACAGATTCGACAGCCGCACTTACGAAGAATATCTTCTGGCCAAACAGAACTTTGACAGGTTCCTGATGGAGATCGAGGAAAGGAATAGATATGCCGTCACTAAAACGGTTGATGGCAAAGAAGTACACATATTTGGAAGCGCCGATGATACTGAGGGGGCCGCGATGCTTGTTTCTGTGGGGGCTAGCCACGGGATCGGACTTGTGAGGTCAGAGCTTATTTACATGACCGAAAAGGAAAGTGAGCCAAGTGTTGAACAGCTGCGGACGCATTTTGAAAGACTGTGCAATGCGATCAAAGAACATAGGGATAGATTGGGGGGCCATGATATTTATGCGCGGGAGGGAAGGCCCGTCAATATGGATGTCATCGTGCGCACCATCGACCTTGGAGAAGATAAAACATTACAATGGCTTAACATTGATTTTAAGAACCTGGCGGTCGGAAGAGGGCTTGCGCTTTGTTTGGAAGATCCCACGGTTAAGGAGATCTTCAAGCGCGAGATCAAAGCCCTTCTGCTTGCTAGCAATAACGCGAAGAATTTGAAGATTATGTTCCCCCTTGTGAATTCAACGGAGGATTTTCTGGAAGGGAAAGGAATAGTCCTTGAGATGATGAAGGAGCTTAGAAAGGAAGGGAAACAATTCAATGAAAACATAGAGATAGGAGCAATGATTGAATCCAGAAGGGGAGTTGCCAATGTTGAAGCTATAGTCGAGGCCGCAGATTTCATCAGCATCGGGACGAACGATCTTACAGAGGATATGACCGATGCAAAAAGGCATGATCCTACCTATGCGATAAGAAAGCGATACAGCGAATTCGATCCGCGAGTGATCGTGGCGATAAGAAAGATAATCGAGACCTGTAACAAATTCGGGAAACCTGTCAGCCTTTGCGGCGACCTTGCGGGGAACCCGCTTGCCACAGGGCTTCTACTGGGACTTGGGCTTGAAAGGTTCACCCTTGACCCGAGCGTCATAAATTTGATCAAGCATGTCATACGCAATATCCCGATAAAGGATTGTAAGCAACTTGTCAGGGAAATAGCTCAATTAAAGACCGCAAAAGAGATAAAGCTTTATATTTATGATTTCATACAAAGAAGGATCTATAGCGGCGAATGGGAGGCGCTTGCGACCAGGGAAGACTTTGACAAATATCTATCCAGGATCATAAAGGACGATGAGGAAGTCCAGGGTGTGCCCACGAACCTTAATTCACTTCACCTGACGGTACCTTTTGTTTTGGGCATGCATCTAAGGCAGGCTGCAATGATCAAAGGCATAGTGGACCGGTTCCCGCGAACAAAAGTCTACATAACCTATGAAGAAGAGAACAAGATCGCGGACGCAAGCGATATAGATTCGATGACAACGCTTGGAGCTCCTCAAGGGGCCACCTTCCTGATCGAGGCGGAGGGGCCTGATTCAGAAGCAGTAATTCAATTGCTTTATAAGCACTTCAAAGATCCGACGAACGTTTATATATAATTATTTCACGTCCGCGGATTCCAGGAACTGCTTGTTGGATTTAAATTCCTTCAACCGCTCTATCAGCTGTTCGGTGGAATCCGATCCCTCGTAACTATCAAGCACCTTCCTCAACAGCCAGACTTTCTTGAGCTCTTCTTCGGTAAGGAGCAGCTCTTCTCTCCTTGTGCCTGACATCCTTACGTCGATCGCGGGGAAAATGCGCCTGTCCGAAAGTTTCCTGTTAAGGTGCAGCTCCATGTTGCCGGTGCCTTTGAATTCTTCATATATCACGTCATCCATCCTTGAACCGGTCTCAACGAGAGCGGTAGCAAGTATGGTCAAACTCCCGCCGTTCTCTATGTTCCTTGCTGCGCCGAAGAATCTTTTCGGCCTGTGCAGGCAGGTGGGGTCAAGGCCTCCGGAAAGCGTCCTTCCGCTCGGGGGAGTGACCAGGTTATAGGCCCTTGCGAGCCTTGTTATGGAATCGAGCAGTATGACCACGTTCTTTCCAGCTTCGACCAGCCTTTTTGCTGATTCAATGAGCAGTTCGGATACCTTTATGTGGTTCTCCGGCGGCTCATCAAAAGTGGAATATACCACTTCTCCTTTGACGGAGCGCTGCATGTCAGTGACTTCCTCAGGGCGTTCATCCACAAGCAGGACCTTTATTATTGTTTCCGGATAATTAGCGGTGATGCTGTTGGCTATGTTCTTCAGAATGGTGGTCTTCCCGGCTTTGGGCGGCGATACGATCATGCCCCTTTGGCCCATTCCTATCGGGGCGACCAGGTCTATGAGCCTGGATGCGATAGGGGCTTTGTCATATTCCAGCCTGTACATGACATCCGGGAATATGGGGGTGAGGTCCTCATAAGGGATCCTTTCCCTTGCAAGTTCGGGATCCAGACCGTTGATCGCCTCCACTCTCAGCAGGCTGTAATATTTTTCTCCTTCCTTTGGCGGGCGCACCTGGCCGGAAACAAGATCGCCGTTCATCATGTCAAAACGCCTGATCTGTGTTTGTGATACATAGATATCTTCCGAGCTCGGCAGGTAACCTCCTGTCCTTAAGAACCCGTAGCCTTCCGGCAGTATTTCAAGTATGCCCTTGGCGAAGATGAGTCCGTTCGCCTGCGTCTTTGCCTCAAGTATCTTGAATATAAGATCATGCTTGCGGTACTGCTTAAAGTTCACCATGTTCAGCTCTTTTGCTATCTCATGGAGGTCCGCGATGCTTTTTACCTGCAGGTCCGCGATGTCCGTCTTCATCTCCTCTTTTGCCGGCCTTGTCTCAGCTTTCGGTTCTTTTGCTTCTTCTTTTGCCATTTCTCTTCCTCCTCTTACTTATTCTTTACTTTTTCCCAATCGGCCATGAACCTGTCAATGCCGATATCGGTTAGCGGATGTTTTACCATCTGCTCGATCACCTTGAACGGGATCGTGGCAATGTGAACTCCCGCTTTTGCCGCTTCGATAACGTGAAGCGGGTGCCTTATGCTTGCGGCAATGATCTCTGTTTTGAAACCGTAACGCTTGAATATTTCGACCATCTCATAGAGTATATTTGTGCCTTCGTGGCTTATGTCGTCAAGCCTTCCTATGAAAGGGCTTACGAACGAAGCACCCGCTTTTGCCGCCAGAATTGCCTGGTTCGTTGAAAAGACCAGCGTCATGTTCACGCGGACACCTTCCATGCTAAGAGCTTTCGTGGCTTTTAACCCTTCCCGCGTTATGGGGACCTTTACGATAATGTTCTTGTGGATCTTTGAAAGCTGCCTGCCCTCGGCTATTATGCCTTCCGCTTCGGTGCTGATCGCTTCGGCGCTTATGGGGCCATCAACGATCCTCGTTATCTCTTTAACGACAGAAAGAAAATTCTTGCCTTCTTTTGCGATAAGGCTTGGATTGGTAGTGACCCCGTCAATTATACCCCAGGAATAAGCTGTTTTAATTTCTTCTATGTTTGCTGTATCTATGAATATTTTCATTGGAATATTATTGTGCGCCTAAAGTGGCAAGAGAAACTCTTGGGAACGATTGATTTCTGTTACATCCTAAAGGGTACTAATATGTTTGTCAAGAGGCATTATTCCAGTCGCGGGTCCTTTACTTCTATGTTCCATGAGCCCTTGTCGGTCACGAGGATGAACTGTATCTTGTAAAGCCTCTTGATCTTGCCTTCGAACGGCACGGTGATGGTCACATATTCGTCATCCTTCAGGGTAAATGAGGTCTTTGTTATGGAAGGGGTGTAGTCATCGTCCTTTTCATCGTAGAGCTGCACCACGGGGAAGCACCACTGGCCAAGCCGGATGAGCTTTCCCTTTATGGCGAAGGTGAAGTATTTAAGGTTTGTGACGTCCCTGTCGATCCTTTCAAAGTACACGCCCGGATCGGTGGAGTCCTTCGCGTATATCTTTACCGCGTTGCCCTTGTATTCGTATTCGCAGTTGTTGAAGCCGCCGGAAATTTTCGCCTGATAGAGTACGTTATCTTTTGAAGCCGGGGAATCAGGCGCAGGCTCAGCAAAGCCGCAGGTAAAAGCTATAATTAATATTGCCAGCAGGAACTTTGAAAGGCGCATAATGTCTCCTCATACGTATTATCGTAATATTTTACCAGAAAATTCACATAATTGCAATTTTGAGAGTGTTATTGTAGACTACGGAACATGGCGAAAAAGAGGGAAAGCTGGGGATCAAGGCTCGGCATAATACTGGCCGTGGCCGGGTCCGCGATCGGGCTCGGGAACTTCCTGCGCTTTCCCGTGCAGGCCGCAAGCAACGGGGGAGGGGCGTTCATGATCCCGTATTTCCTAGCCCTTTTCCTTCTTGGCATACCCCTAATGTGGATAGAATGGGCTGTTGGGCGTTTTGGCGGGGTCTTCGGGCACGGCACGGCGCCCGGGATGTTCGACAGGATGTGGAAGAACAGGTTCATCAAGTATTTCGGGGTTATCGGGATATTCGGCCCGCTTGTCATATTCATCTACTATACATATATAGAGTCCTGGATTCTTGCGTACGCTTTCTTTGCGGTCACGGGGAAGCTGGCCCAGGCAACAACCCAGCTGCAAATGGGTTCCTTTCTGGCCGCGTTTCAGGGCATCGATTCTAATCAATATTTCAATAATATCGGCATCGCTTATATCTTCTTTCTGATCACCTTCGCGATCAATATTTATATATTGTACAAGGGGATCTCCGGGGGTATCGAGTGGCTGTGCAAATGGGCGCTGCCGGTCCTTTTCCTGGCGGGCATAGCGCTGGCGGCAAGGGTACTTACGCTCGGAGCACCGCTTGCAGCGCATCCGGACTGGAACGTGGTCAACGGCCTGGGATTCCTGTGGAACCCGAATTTCGCGATGCTGACGCAGGCTAAAGTATGGCTTGCCGCCGCGGGTCAGATATTTTTCACCTTGAGCGTTGGCATTGGAGTGATACTTACCTATGCAAGCTATCTCAAGAAGAACGATGATATTGTTCTTTCCGGGCTCACGGCGTCAATGGCGAACGAGTTCGCGGAAGTGATACTCGGGGGAAGCATCGCCATAACAGCAGCTTTCGCCTTTTACGGGCCGCAGCAGATAGTGAACATCGCACAAAGCGGCGCGTTCAACCTGGGGCTTGTTACCATGCCGCTGATATTCGGGCAGATAAGCTACGGGATGTTCTTTGCTTTTCTATGGTTCACGCTCCTGTTCCTTGCCGGACTTACATCATCAGTTTCGCTTGCGCAGCCCGCGATAGCTTTCATGGAGGATGAATTCGGCGTGGGCAAGAAAAGAGCGGTCTCGATCTTTGCGGTCATAAGTTTTGTCCTGTGCCAGCCGGCGATATTTTTCCTGGGCCGCGGCGTTCTCAATGAGCTTGATTTCTGGGCAGGTACATTCTGTCTTGTGCTTTTTGCGACAATAGAGACGATACTTTTCACCTGGGTTTTCGGGATCGACAAAGCATGGAAGGAGATGCACCACGGCGCCATGATGCAGATCCCCGGCATCTACAGGTTCATCATTAAATACATAACTCCGCTGTTCCTGCTTTCGATACTCGGTTTCTGGCTTTACCAGGAGGGCCTTCCAACAATACTCATGAAGAACGTGGCTCATGCCGACGTGCCTTATATCGCAGCTACAAGGATAATGCTCATATTGATATTCGTCGGATTTGCTGTAGCCGTGAGGACTGCCTGGAGGAGAAAAAAATGAACGTTTTCGGATGGATTTTTCTTGCCGCGTCCTGGTCAATAATAATCGTGATGCTAGTTTATTGCAGCTGCAGGATCCTTTTCTCTAGAAAAACTTGATCTCGCCGTCCGCATTGAACGGTACCCTTGCTGAAAAACCCACGTTGTCGACTATTGAAGCCTGACCTTCCAGTTTATATTTTATGCTGTCGTCCTTCATGATGAATTTTTTTACCACGTTCGCCGCTCCCGCCAGCAGCAGTGAATAATTGACTTCGACCGGGATACTGACGCATTTCTTCTCTTTTGCCTGCATGCTGAATCCTTCGTAAGTCCCGGATAAGAAGCCTTTGCCGTCGAGCTCAATGGTATAATTGATGTCCTTGAAGCCGATCGGGATGTTGTTCGGATTTTCAATGTCGAAAAGGAAGGCAATGTCCGCTTTTGTAAGCCCAATTTGCGTTATTTCATATTTTGAGAAAGAAGTATTTGGCGCTTTGATGTTCGTGCAAGAGCACGCAAGAATCATCAGGAAAAGCAGCAATATTACGGGGAGATGCCGCTTCATTTCATGTCGTCTGCAATTTCGGGATCAATATCCTGAATGTGGCTCCCTTTCCGAATTCGGACTCAACCTCTATTTTCCCATTATGCGCCTCGATGAAAGACTTGGAGATGTAAAGACCAAGCCCAGTGCCCTTATATCCTGCTGCGCGTTTGGCGAACTTGTCAAAGATATTTCCAATGTTTTCTTTCTTGATGCCTATTCCCGAGTCCTTGACCTCGATCTTTATGTTCTTTCCCGCTGTGCTGGCCGTGATATTGACAGTGCTGTCCTCGCCGGTGTATTTTACGGCGTTATCTATAAGGTTGAACAGGACCTGCTTTAAGCGTACGGAGTCGGCATGTATCGTGGAGATGGCCTCGTCGATCTTTGTCTTTATCTTGACGTTCTTTTTATCCGCTTCCGGCTTGAGCGATTGGACCACTTCCTCGAGCATGTTTATGAGAGGGAAATGTTCCGGATATATCACGATCTTGCCGGACTCGATCTTGGACAGGTCAAGGAGGTTATTGGCAAGTTTAAGCATGTCGCGCCCGCTGTTCTCCATGATGGAGAGCAGTTTTTTCTGGCTTTCGTCGAATTTGTCCGTGCCGTGCATCTTGATCACCTCAAGGCCGCTCAGCACTGCCGTGATGGGGGTTTTAAGCTCGTGGTTTATGACGCCGATGAACTCGTTCTTCATCTGGTCCAGCTTTATCAGCTCCTCATTGCTTCTCTGAAGCTCTTCCGTCCTTAACCTGACCTTTTCTTCCAGTTCCTTGTTAAGCTGAGAAAGCAGGACGTTATTAAGGACGATCTCGTTCGTTTCTTTTGAAGCAAGGTAAGAAAGAAGGGCGACAAGAATGGTGACCGTTATCATCATATCGAGCACCAGGGCGGGCAGGTCAGTGATGAAAAAAGTTATTATGAGCAGAATGATTATTGCAAATGAGATCACAAAAAACTGCAGACCGAAACACTCCTGAATACGCCTTTCACAATATTTGCATCGATTAAAAGGTTCCAATCCGGTCATGTTAACTAGAAGGCACTTAAGATTTTTTGCCATATTACCTCCCCCTTGGATATTTTACTTCAATAACCGCTTTTATTCCACCGCGGGCATTGAATTCCCCGATAACTTTCGCACATTTAGGCTTACATGCGGAAACAATATCATCAAGTATCCTGTTCACCACATTCTCATAAAAGATACCCAGGTTCCTGTAACCGATTATATAATATTTCAGCGATTTTAGCTCCACGCAATATTTGTCCGGCATATATTGTATCGTTATCGTCCCGAAATCAGGCAGGCCGGTCTTGGGACAGATGGAGGTATATTCCGGGATCGATATGGTTATTTCGTAGCCCTTGTGCATGCTCGGGATGCATTCAATTTTTGGGAGTTTTGATCTGACCCCTGACTCTGCATGTTTCTTCGTGTATTCGTTCATCAGGCGTGAATTATACCATATTGCAAAATAAAGAATATAATGTAAAATGAAAAATCATGCGAAAAGATTGCAAATTCCTTAAAGGCAAGAAGATCCTCCCTCCCCCCATAAGAAAAGATAATTCGCTTTCAGATATCATCGAGAAGCACATGCTTGCTTATAACGGCGGCCGTATTAGGGCTGCTTGCCACCTGCTTAAAGAGAAAATGCTGGGATCCAATGTAACGGTAGGCATTACCCTGGCTGGGGCTTTGACGCCGGCGGGGCTTGGCGCATCAAGCCTCATACCTTTGATCAAGGCGGGATTTGTGGACTGGATCGTAACTACAGGCGCCAACATGTACCACGACATGCATTTTCCGCTGAACATGGACCTGCACCAGGGCTCACACCTGATGGATGATGCACAGCTGAGGAGAACGGGAGTAGTGCGGATATACGATATCGTTTTCGATAACAAGGTGCTGATAAGGACCGATGCGATTCTGCGCGACATGCTTTCGGGACGTGAGTTCCAGAGGGAAATGGGGACTGCGGAACTTTTCTGCAAGCTTGGAAGACTGGTCTATGAAAAAGAAAAGAAGGCGGGATTAAGGGACACGAGCATACTCTCGGCATGCTATCAGAACGAAGTTCCGGTCTATACTTCCAGCCCCGGGGATTCAACGATAGGCATGGACATCGCCAGCATGGAATTATTGACGGATAAGTTCAAGCTCAGGATAAATCCGAGTATCGACGTGAACGAGACGACATCAATTGTCTATGCGGCCAAGTCCAAAGGCGGAAAGACCGGGGTCATCATCTGCGGCGGCGGCTCTCCCAAGAATTTCATATTACAAACGGAGCCGCAGATCCAGGAGGTGCTGATGATACCGGAGCTTGGCCATGATTATTTCCTCCAGATAACCGACGCAAGGCCGGATACTGGAGGGCTTTCCGGCGCGACACCCTCGGAAGCTGTCAGCTGGGGCAAAGTTGACCCGAGCGGGATAGACGACACGGTCATTGTTTACAGCGACTCGACGATCGTCCTGCCGCTCATGACATCATATCTATTGAACAATGTAAAACCGCGTAAATTGAAAAGGTTATATCAAAAGCGGGAAGAAAACCTTGAAACGCTGAAGAAAGCTTACTTTAAGCACAATACATATATAAAGGGGCTAAAGAAGATCCTCGAGAGAAATGAATAAATCCAGATTATTATCACTTGCCAAAAAGCACGGCACTTCCTTGCTTGTCATCGATCACGCGAAGATAAGGGAGCAGTACCGCAATTTCAGGAAATACCTGCCGCGCGTCGGAGTGTATTACGCTATCAAGGCGAATCCCGAGCCCCAGATAATAAAGACGCTCCAGAAGCTTGGCAGCGGATTCGATGTGGCAAGCCAGGAAGAGTTCGAGATGGTGATGAATGCTGTCCCGAAGACAGCATTAAAGAAAAAGCTCGACTTTGTCTATAACGACATAATACTTGCCAATACGATCAAGCCGGTTGAAACCTTGAAGAAAATGATTCCTTACAGGACACTGATGACGTTTGACAATCTTGAAGAGCTCAAGAAGATCAAGAAATACTGTCCGAATGCAGGATTGATAATCAGATTGAGGGTCGCGAACGTTGGATCAGTTGTGGAACTTTCATCCAAGTTCGGAGTGGAGCCAAACGCGGCAATGCCTTTGATCGATGCAGCGATAGAGATGGGGATGGATGTGGAGGGCATAAGCTTCCATGTGGGCAGCCAGTGCGTCAACTTTGAGAATTACATGGCAGCGCTGAACATGACCTCGCAACTGCTAAAAGAGGTGAGGGGGAAGGGATATAATGTAAGGATACTCAACATCGGCGGGGGATTTCCCGTGAATTATGAGGGGGTCAAGGTCTCGATCGCCAAATTCGGGAAGAGGATCGCAAGGGAGATAGACAGGATGTTCCCGAAGAATATCGAAATAGTGGCCGAGCCGGGCAGGTACCTTGTGGCGGAATCGGCCGATCTTGTCGTGAAGATCATAGGCAAGGCTTTCCGCGACGGAAAGAATTTCTATTACATCAATGACGGCGTGTATAACACATTATCAGGGGTGATATTCGATCATTGCGTCTATCATTTCCATCCGTTCAAGGCGGGGAAAAAGAAGCTGTCCGCTGTCGTGGGGCCTACGTGCGACGCACTTGATACGGTGAGCAACAGTGAATATCTGCCGGAGCTTGAGATCGGGGACCTGTTATATGTGAACAATATCGGGGCTTACAGCAATGCTTCAGCGACGAATTTCAACGGATTTGCAAAAGCTAAAATAATCCATATAAACACCTAACTCTAGTTATCGTGACAAGGGCTTTGCCCTCCTGTGGATAGTTATCAGAAAATATTTAGTTATAGCTTCCACCCACCTACTTTCTTTTACCTGAAAAGAAAGTAGGCAAAGAAATCAGTCATAAGGGGGATTCCCCTTATGTATCCCCATTCAGCTCGCAAAACTCGGCCGCTCGTCAGGCCTCGCGGCCTCGAAACATTGCTCGCTAAGGTAAATATACATATTCAAATGACCGCTGTAATTACTGCTAATGCACACTCCGCCTTCGGCGGGATAGTAAAAATAATATATAGAATAAATATCCCTGCGAAGCGGGGATAATATTACATGCCAGGAGATATTAAGGAAATCCCGACCAGGGAACGCGTTTCAGAGCGAAGGAGTAAATATAGCCAACCACTCAGCCAATCTGAAACGCTTGATTATTCTTTGTTACTTTCTTTGTATCAAGACAAAGAAAGTAAGTATATTTCACGGAAGGGCAGAGCCAATCGTTTCAATTAACTGAAGATAAGATGTTGTATAATATAAATATGGCTAATTGGTTCGTTTATATCCTCAAATGCAAAGACAAAAGTCTATACACAGGCATTACTAATAACATTCAAAAACGGTTGATCGATCACAAAGCCGGCAAGGGGAGTAAATATGTGCGGTCAAGGAAAGCTGTCAGGATAGTCCACTCTGAGAAATATTCCACGAAGAGCAAAGCATTGAAAAGAGAAGCCGAAATCAAACGCCTGACTAGACAGCAAAAGCTTAAGCTGATAAAATAATTTCATAAGATCGAATATCTTATAAAGGAAGCGATAAAATGAAATTCGAAGGAAAGGTCCTCGTTATTGGTTGCGGGTCTGTCGCACAATGCGCTATTCCCCTCATACCGAAGATACTTGGAGTTCCGCCCCAGAACATAAGTATTATCGATTTTGTGGACAACAGAAATAAGATAAGGGAGTCGCTGAATCAGGGGATGAGCTACGATGTGGTAAGGATCACCCCGGAAAATTATTCGATACTTCTAAAGGAGTATGTCGGCAAGGGTGACCTTATAATCGACCTCGCATGGAACATAGAAACGATAGTTCTTCTGCAGTGGTGCAGGGAGAACAGCGTGCTTTACGTCAATACTTCCGTGGAAGAATGGGACCCGTACAAAGACAAGGAAAGAAAAGACCCGACCAAATACACGCTTTATGCCAGGCAGATGGAGATAAGGAATATGATCGAGAAATGGGGCGACAATGAAGGGCCGACGGCCATAGTCGACCACGGAGCAAATCCGGGGCTTGTCTCCCATTTCACCAAGGCCGCGCTGATAGATATCGCAAAAAAGATAATCAAGGAAAAGCCGAAGGACAGAAGGTGCAAGGCGCTGAAACTTGCCATCGAGAGCAAAAATTTCCCGTTGCTCGGCATGCTGACGGGAACCAAGGTTATTCATATTTCCGAGCGCGACACTCAGGTGACTAGCAGGCCGAAGCAGTTGAACGAGTTCGTGAATACATGGAGTATTGAAGGGTTCTATGAGGAAGGCGTAGCTCCGGCGGAAATGGGGTGGGGTACTCACGAGAGATGGATCCCGAAGGGCGCCCACTTCCACAAGAGCGGTCCAAAGAACCAGATATGTCTGGAATCAATGGGAATGAAGACATGGGTCAGGTCCTGGGTTCCGTGCGGCGAGATCACTGGAATGGTCATCAGGCACGGCGAGGCGTTCGGCATTTCCGACAGGCTCACGGTCTGGGATGACGGGAAAGCGATCTATCGGCCGACCGTACACTATGCATATTGCCCGAGCGATGCTGCCATCAATTCCTTACACGAGCTTGAGATGAGGAACTTCAAGATGCAGGAAAAGCAGAGGATAATGTCGGATGAGATAATCGACGGGCGCGACGAGTTGGGAGTGCTCCTGATGGGGCATGACTTCAAGGCGTGGTGGGTGGGAAGCCTTCTTGATATACGTACGGCCAGGAAGATGGCGCCGCACCAGCAGGCGACAACGCTGCAGGTGGCTGCTTCGTGCGTTGCGGCGGCCAAGTGGATGATAAGGAACCCGAGGCGGGGATACAATCTGCCGGACGACATCGACCACGAGTTCATACTTGACGTCTGTATGCCGTACATCAAGCCGGTAGTTTCGCAGCCGGTTGACTGGACGCCGCTAAAGAACATAAACAGGAAGTTCACGCACTTTGACGCGCAGAAGTTCAAGGAGGATGATATGTGGCAATTCGTGAATTTCATGACGGACAGGGACATTGCCGCGTTAGCCAGGCACCAGTCGGAGAAGGAGAACCACAAGAGGCAAGTGGTATCCAAAGGCCTCTTCAGGAAGCTGTCGAATCGGGAGCACGGGATAGGATACGAAGCGCGCGCTTAGGAAAAAAAACATCCATGAAAGAGATCCTGCTTACATCGTTCGTTGGTTTATTGATGGGAGGGGCATTTTCCATCCTCAAGCTTCCCATCCCTGCTCCTCAGACCGTCGCCGGCGTTTGCGGAGTGATAGGGATTTTCCTCGGTTATTTCCTTGTCAGAATGGTTATGAAGTGATTCAGACGGCGTTGATCTAACCCGCCCTGTAATTCTTCATGAATTCAACGGATCCCCGGTATCATATTCTGCGACCGCTCTCATTGAAAATTCGGTTGAGAAGGACCCTCGCGCGGCTACGTTGATATACGTTTGATTCCCGTCATGGCTCTTCTGTCCCACAGCCGAGTCCACCCCGTCGGCCCAAGGCGACCTCCCCCATTCAAGCCCCATCATCTGAGTGCGCCCGCTCCATGGTGAGGGTGTCCTGGCTCTGTTCTCAATCCACCTTGCCAGGAAAGGAGCTTCTTCCCTTGGCCAGTTAACAACCAAAGCAATGCCAAGCCGCTCGTTACGCAGGACGAACCAGCCACTGGGATTTGACGGATCAATAACCTGTGCGGTAAAGTCGCTCTGCCGCATATCGGGATAGCCGGGGACGCTGAATGTGCTCATGTCAATCTGCCAGCCGCCTTTCCCCTCCGCAAGAGGCCAAATGCTTTGTCCGCCTTCCCTGAACAGCGAATGTACGTCGTGGAATTTTTTGTGATAATTGAATACCTTTGTTCCTTTAGGAAGTTCAAGGCTGGACCCGAGCGCGAACTCGCCAAAGTTCATGTGCTCGGCCCACGTGACGTTCTTCGGGGAGTCGTCCAGATTTTCAAATTCGGTCGTAACTTTTACCCAGCTCCGGCCCGGATTGAAACCGAAGAACCTTCTTACACGCCACCCGGTTATCGGCAGATGCGCCTCTATGCTGAAATACGATTCCGTTGTTTCAACCAATTTCCATTCCACGATGTTCGCTTCTCCGTGAAGTCCCCCCGTCACCTCCATCTTCCCCGGCCCGAAGGTGGGGAAGCACAGGGATGAACCGCCCACTGAGGCCACTCGTTTCCTTGCATCGTCCCCTCCGTAATAATCGAATGTCTTGTCGCCGAGCTTCACCACATCTGGATCGAACTGATGCCACGGCGCCTCGAACAGGATGTTCCTTGGAATGCCGTGCCTGTCGCTGAAAACGTATTCCGCAAGATTGCCACCCTTGGCATAAACAGAAAGTCGCACAACTTCTGCGCCCTGTCCGTTAGTTACACTGGCAAAATGCACACTACGATGTCTGAATTCTCCCGACCCGAAAGTAATTTTACCTTTCATATTTATCATTTTATTGCTCCTTTTGAGGAAGACTTTACTTCCGTAATATATATCGCCGGGTGCTCGTGAAAATTTCACTATTTTTAGAAATTTAGGTCGGTCCACCTGAAGGGATTAATTTGATGGCCTGGCTTAAGCGACCGATCCACCGAGGGAATTTGAGAAAAATATCAACGAAGCGATAAGAGGAGAAAGCACTTCAGTATATTCGAATATTGTGATCGATGCATTTGAACCGCCGCAGATAAGCAAACCCACCAGAAATCTGCGCCAACTTCAATAAAATATACTTAAAATACCATGATTTGTTTTGTATAATACAGACACATGTTAAAACACAAAATTATTGCGTTCTTTATGTTTTCTTGTCTCCTGCTCAGCTGCAGCTCGACTTTTGCCTACTACCAAGGCGAAGGGAAAGATATGGGCTACTGGTGCACTGACTGCAATAAACAGCACGCCGCAGGCGAAACCTGCCCATATCAGGGATCGGGATCCGGATTCGGAAGCTCTGATGATGATGACGGTGTTGTGCGCGTTGACCCGTCAGTAGAAGAACACAATAAGGCCAAAACCCTGAATAACAATGGGGTCATATATTTCCGGAACGGTGATTATGAAAAAGCCCTTGAGCAATTTAAACAAGCCCTGGACAAATGGCCGGAAAATGAGGTTTATCGTAAAAACCTAAAGGCCACCGAGGAACGCATTGAATCCAAAAAAAATGAAGAGGAACAAAAGAAAAAAGAGGCTGAAGAAAGGAAAATAGAAATTGCACAGGCGGGTGAAAGAGGCAGGCAAAAGGGGCTCGATGAAGACCTGTTTAGGGAGCATAAAATGCCCAACTTTCCTATTTTTGGGGTAGACCTTAGCGACCTAAGATCACAGACGGTGAACATCAACATAGTTAAAGGGATCGATATTAGTGGCGTAAAAGTGATAGGAGCAGAGAACACCCCGGAGTTTCGCAATGAATTGTTCAGGGACTATTTGAGGGCTTATCATGGTAGGACGCGGGAGCATAACACCGACTATATCAACAACATCTCAATTATCCCCCCACGTTCGACAAAAGAACCGCCAAGCCCTTATAAAAACATAAGTAACCTTTGGCCGGGTGACGTTATACTTATAGCGCCGGATGGGCCTCTTAGCAATATCATCAATAAGACAGATAGGTGGGCATCGGACAGTTCAAACTCCCCTGCATCACATACAGCATCATACCTTGGCGAAAAGAACGGTAAACGCTGGTATTTGAACAATACTCCAGAGACCGGGCCTGTGATCATGGAAGAAAAGGATTTTCTTGAAAAATACGCCAAAAGGAAAATGGATGTCGCCACGCTTGTGGGGCAGCCCATCTCAAAACAACAGGGAGATGAATTCTTCAAGGCAGCGGAGGAGCTGATAAAGATCGGGGGATATGGCATAAAAGCGCTTCCCGCCGCCAATGGAAATGACAACATGGTATGTTCAGAAGCCAGCCGCTGGCTGCTTCTCAGGGTCGGAAAGCGTGTCCCGGAAACAAGGGATGAGCTCAAAAAAAAGTTCGTAAAGTTCAGCCCCTCGGATTTTTATGATAACCAGCAATATTTTGTTGTACACACATTGGGGATGCCTAAATGAAAATTAGAGCATTAATAATATTCATGTTCTGTTTGATCTTGTTCAAAGGGCCAATATATGCTGTTACCGCGGAAGTATCCACGGAAGAGGTCCGGGCAATAGTAATTGAAACTCTGGATTATATGGATGTTGAGGCTTATCCTGACGCGACTGATATACTGACAAGGGCCATAAATAAAGCCCCGAATATGGCGGAATTATACATTTTGAGGTCGGAGTGTTATCTGCAACAGGGGGAATTCAAGAGATCCTATGATGATGCTCTAAAAGCACATGAAATTGCCCCTAAGTGGGCTATTGCAAATCATGCCTGCGCAGTATGCTATTATTTTGATGATACAGAAACTGAGTATTACAAATACAAGACGATAGTGGCCATCGAAAAAAACGCCATCGATCTCGACCCATCGCTCGCCGACGCATATGCTTTCCGCGCATATTCAAATTACAAGCTTAAAGAATACGGCAACGCATGGAATGACGTGAAAAAACTGCGCGAAATGGGTGTGGAGTTGGATCCTACATTTATGTATATGCTTAATAAAGATTCCGGCGGAGAGCCGAAGATGTTCTTTTTCTTTTAAGACAATCGCTGAATAACAATGAAACAAGATGAATCTTTAATAACTGCCAGAGTAATTGCGCAACACCGCGGCAAATACAGGGTCGGATGCGATCATGTGGAGTTTTGGGCTACGGTCACCGGTAGAACAATATTTACTGCGGGATCGCAGCTTGATTATCCGGTTGTTGGCGATCTGGTCAATATTGTTGTGGTTGGCAGTGATAGTGCCGTCATCAAAGAAATACTTCCAAGAAAAAGCGTCCTGGAGAGAAAGGCGGCTGGCAAGGATAAAATTCAACCGATCGCGTCCAATGTTGACACGGTTTTTATTGTGCAAGCCATTGACCGCGATTTTAATCTGAATCGTTTTGAGCGTTATGTGACGATAATTCGCGCGGGAAACATCCTGCCGGTCCTGGTCTTGAATAAAACAGATCTTATCTCCCCGGAGGAGCTTAAAGAAATGATCGCCCAGGTTAATGACCGTTTAAAAGATGTTCCCCTTTTGACCACGAGCATATTGACTGAAAATGGGATCGACAGCCTGATCCAAGCGATCAAAAAGGGGCAAATATACTGCTTCCTTGGATCTTCGGGGGTTGGAAAATCCTCGCTGATCAACAAATTGCTGGGTCAGGAATTATTGAGAACAGAAGAGATAAGCTCTCAAACAAATAAGGGAAAGCATACTACCACTCACCGGGAGCTTTTTATGCTCAAGAACGGAGGCATGGTCATTGATAATCCGGGGATGAGGGAAGTTGGGCTGGCAGATGTCGATGTGGGAGTAAACAGTGTTTTCGCTGAAATAGAATATCTAGGCAGGGATTGTAAATTCAGGAATTGTTCCCACCAAAGCGAGCCGGGATGCGCGGTCCTGGCGGCGGTCAGGTCCGGGGATCTAAGCGAAAGCAAATATGAGAATTATTTAAAGCTTAAGAAGGAATCGGAACACTTTAACATGACGAATCTGGAAAAAAGAAATAAAGATCACAAGTTTGGCCGAATGGTTAAAACTTACAAGAAACAAAAGAAGAAATTAAAATAGAAGCTCGGCTGGCACCTTCGCCTTCAACCTTTCGACTCACTTCGTTCGCTCAGGGCAGGCTCCTCGACTCTCTCGCTTTGCTCGTTCGCTCGGGATAAGCTTCCATTATTTACTTTTACAAATTGAAGCTGCCTTAAGAATTCCTATATCGCCTTTTATTAAAGCGAGCTTCTTTGTCCTAGACCATCGCTTGATTTGGGCTTCACGTTTTAATGCTGAACTTCTATCTGGCAAAATTTCTGAGTAACGGAGTCTTTCTGCTTTATTGGATGAAGTGTAATGTCCGCCCTTGCCAGATAAATGCTCTTTTAATCTTCTATTAAGATCGGAAGTTATTCCTGTGTAAAAAGATTTATCTGAACATTCAAGGATATAAACATAATACTTCATATTATAATTAATGTCTCGACGCTTCGACAAGCTCAGCGCTCGACATACTTCGACTCAGTCTACAAGCTGCTTATACTGAGCGAGGCCTTAAGGCCGAGTCGAAGTACTCCCCCTAGTAGACATGTTCAGGAACAGGCAAATTAAGATCGATATTAGTCTTCAACACCTTCAAACTGTCTTTTCCTGCCTTAAAATAGAGCCTATGTGTGCGTGAAATAATTATAACTAAGCCATTTCCTATTTCACAGCTTCTTCGACAATATCTTCTATCGGTCGACTCGAATAAAAACTACCAATTTTATCCCTTAAATCGTTTCTTGATCCCAATGATAATTGAAGGACTTTAAGGGCGAAATCGCCATTTTTATTTATTAAGTCACACTTAATGTTAAAAGTTTTCTTGAAATTAACCATATAATATTTTGTTTTAATGTTTTCAACATCCTTCATATTGATCTCATATTCTGGCAATAAATCATGTTTTTCATATACAAAGAATTCGGTTAGTGCAAAATGAGGCTCTTCTGATACTCGTTTTTCCCTTTCTTCAGAAGACCAACTCTTAAATATATTGGGACTAACCGATTGTTCTGCTGTCATTTTTTTGTTTATCCCGGTTAAATCTTTCACAAAATATGGATTTAAGAAGAAACTACCCAGAACTCTTTCAAGCGGGGCAATTATCAAGGTTTTCTTTTCAATTGAGCAACAAGGCGTTAAAACAACAAAAAACTCTGGGTATGATACTTCAATATTAAAATCGCAATTCCTAACATCTACATCAAGCACATTAATTACAGGAGTTATGCCTATATATCCCTTTATAATGTCCCCAAATCTTAGCCTCTGCTCTGGCTTCTCATCATAAAACATAATTACAACTTATTCCGGATAATATTGACCTACGTCATGATAACCGGCTTGGATTGATTGATTTTTGTAATCTAAAAAACTCTTATTAACTTTTATCTCATTTATTCCAACAAACTCATTCTTTTCGGTTAAAGCAACTTTTATCTCATATTGCCCAAAAGGATATGAGAATATTTTTGATATATTAGAAGGGTTAATGTCCCCAGTCCCTTCAACTGTGATATTAGCAATGTTCTTGTCCTCATCAAATATACTCATTTTTTATCCTCCTCAACACTCTTTGGCTTTGTTTTCATATATTCATATATAGGTTGTTTGATGCTTTGCTCAAACTCCGTTGATATTACAGTATGCAGACGATCAGCCGTTTCAAGATAATCTTTAGCTTTGATGCTATTTGCAAAAGCATCAAAATCCATTATCAATTTATATTTGTCATCAATTTTTCTTAGAGATTCCCCATAAATAAGGTTACATCCCTCTTTTTCAACAGTAGCCCTGAACTCCATTGTTTCTACTTTTGATATGTCAAATTTGCCCAAATTGATCGCCGAGTTAAAACTCTCAGAGAATGTTTTATTGTCTTTTGTAAATATTGGACATTCATCAATATATCTTAGCCCTATTCTGGTAATGAGCGGGATACGAGCAATTGCCAAAAAGTTATCGACAACAAATTTAATTGTATCTCTAAATTTATACGCTGACTTTGAATTGTTATAGGTTTTATGGCTTGCAGAATGGATACTCAGGGAATCACAAGATAAATTCAACTCAACATTTTTGGGAGACTTAAAGCTCCATATTTTCTTGCTCATTTGCTCATTGTTTTCTATTGTTGGAGGCTCGCCCAATTTAGCAGTTAAACCAGCGTCTACAAAGAATATTTGTTTTCTAAAGACTAAAGAAGAATCCGGAAATTCTCCCATTATCTTCTCTTGAAAATTACCGATATTGTTTTCAATGGAGAATAGATTGGGAAAAACAATCTGGAAAACGACATTCTTAACGGTTGGATTTTCAAATACATCAGTAATTACCATAATGGCCTCCCATCAAATGTGTTTAATTATCATAAAATATTATAGCAGTAATTACAAGCATACCCCTTGTTAAACACCATTGAATTATAGCACATTATTCACATCAAACTATCTACGAAATGTAGCTTATTGAATAAAAGTTTGACCATAGAAATGCTATAATAATGACCATAGATTTGGAAGAAGTAATGAAATGGTAACACAAAAACGACCAACTATTCAAAAGATGAAGTTGCCGTGGAATGACGATCCACGGCTCGGGCATTATATCGATGATAATGCCTTATATGTCCTTAATAGTATAAGCAGAGAGCGTTTTGTTGGCTCTGGCACATCATATCGCTTCCTTGCGTCCTGCAAGCCGTTTGAATGGAGCCATAAAACCATGATTAGGTTTTTAATCAGGGCGTCGGAAGAATATGGCATTGAATTGAAAAACTTCGAGACAATGCCTTATGCGTTTGCTGAGGAATACGAGCAACCGATCTTTGACGAAAAGACGGGCAAGTTGTCAGCTGGCCTCGAAAAAGCATGGGAAAAATACAGCGAGGAATATAAAAAATATAAGGAATTTAAGAAAAAGCATAATGTGGGGCCCAATGAATTATTCCCAAAGGGCCATATGCCCCCCGTTCAACCTAAAAAATACGGCTGGGCATATAAATGGGCGCTTGAAGAGATGAAAAATAAGCCACAAACTGCAAAAGGCAAATTGCTTTCAAGAATGTTTGATAACAAGTTTGATATAACAGACCTCAAAGAAGCACTCAAAATCAGCGATTGGATACTTCCCATGGATGAGGACGAATATTCAGAGAGTTTCTTGGCAAAGGAAATCTTTAATTCAATCATTGATTACACATCATTTGAGGTTATGCCAGACAAGAAAACGGCAAAGACACTACGCAATGATCTGGATAATTATTTGGAAAGCTTTATCAAAAATAGACTCAAAATGAGTTCCCGTGAAAGAAAAGTCGGCGAGATTCTCGTCCTACAAAACCCCAATATCTACACATTTAATAAACACAAAGAAATGATCCTCGCACGGTTTCAAGAGATGCGGGGAAATTACGGGGACACTTTTGAGTTTGAGAATCCTTTTGAGGAAATTCCGTTTGAAGAAGACAATAAAGAAAGTATACAACAGCGCTATGCCGCCAAACAGTTTCTTTTTATGCATACAATCTATGCCTTTGAAAAACTCGGGTATATCAAAATTCTTGCACTCGGTAATAATTGGCATTGGGCAAACGCCAATGATGATAATCTTAAATATTATGCAAAAATTCAACTGCTCCCACCTCTCTACCAAGGACGGAAGCATAAAATAGGTGGCACAAATAAAACCGACAAGATAAGCTGGTCTTATGATCCATCGACAGGGATACTTTCGATTAACGGCAAACCCGTCCAGTTTAAGAAGAATAATTTTCGGGCTAAGGTGTTAGAGCTATTAACCAAGAACAGTAGAAACATAAATAAAAAATGGTCATGGGACGAGATTTACGAGGCAATCGAAAGAAAAAGAACCGAAGAAAAGTTAGGGAAAGAAGAACAGGACAAAGTTTATTACGCTTGTGAAGGTATTACCGAGCAGATAGCCACCAAAAGCGGAGTAACCGAATTCCTTTTATTTGATACCAATACCGCACGAATAAACCCGTTATTATTGCCCTGATTTTGTAGGCCTCCCGTAGGTCTACTTAGACCTATCCCTCATTTAGTAAGCTTCGCTTAATGTTAAATAGCGAAGCCGAACAATCATTTGAACACAACAAGGACATCAACAATTTATCTCTTAGTGATGAAGAGATTAAAAGGATTGCCGATCTCTTCGCTATTTTAATAAAAGTTGACCAGAGAATAAAAAATGAAAACAAAGATAAGTGAAATACAAGTAACCCCGATCAAAGCAAAAGACGGACTGGTTGCTATTGCCAGTTTTGTCTATAACGAGGACTTTTACATGGGGTCAATCGGGATATATACAAGACCTCAGGCCGGATACCGATTGGCCTACCCCACCCGAAAGACTGGTAACGGCAGTTTTAACCTTTTCCATCCGATCAACAAAACCATTGCGGAGGAAATTGAAAAAGCAGTAATCAGTAAATTTGAAGAGGTAATGAATCTGTATGATAGACACGATAGTTTTAACCTTGAGTAAAGACATGTATTATATTAACAAACCAGATAAATTTGCACCATCGGCACGCTGGCTTGATGCTGACACAGGCCGATCTGGAAGCCGTGCCTTTATCACATGTAAGCAAAATCCGACAAAAGACGAATTGCTTAACGGCATTTATAAGCCCCGCCTTACTTTGACCAATCGCTTTAACCATACTGAGAGATGGGAGGCTTCTTTGAAGATCGAGCTGTCCTTACCCAAACTTCTATATGGAAATAACTTTGATGAATTGCAAGATTCTGATTTTGAATCGGTTTCAAACAAATTACAGGAACGGCTAAAAGAAATGGGCGTTCACATTTTCAAGCAATTACTTATCAATGCTCCTGTTTCGGCGGTGCATTATTCAAAAAACATACCTCTTACTGACGGGACAACCCCTTATCACTACATAAAGAAAATCCGAGAAGCCAATATCACTCAAGCTCTCGATGCTAACCAAACTGATTTTCGCAACGATGGCCATAGTTTTAAGTGGCATTGCAATTCTTATGAGGTCGCTTTTTATGACAAGATCAAAGACCTTGAAGTTTCAAAGAAAAGCGAAAAACGGGCGATAGAAAAAGATAACGCTGTGCAATTAGGGCTTTTCGATGCCCTGAAAAAAAGAAGCCCCTTTGAAGTCTTGAGAATGGAAGTAAGGCTAAATAAACGGCAAAAAATAATCCAGACATTCAAAAAGCTTGGGATAGTCAGCGAGGTAACTTTTCAAAGTGTTTTTGACTCAAAAAAATCTCAATTGGTCTTATCGTATTATCTTGTCGAAATAGAAAGGCAAAGATCAGACCTATTAGATCGGACATATAACAATCCTCAAGCATTATTGGCCGATATTATTATAAGCAATCCGAAGCTAGGGGCAAAACAGGCATTGCAAGTATTTGGATTAAAGCAGGCGTTTGATAAAATCGGGATGCGGGAACTGAGAATTATACTCAGTAAATTCAGTAATCGGTCTTGGTATCGTTTAGTTAAAGACATCAAGCAAGTAAAGCTTGCGAAAAAGAATGACACTTTCGGAGTTATTCGCAAACATCTATTATCTTTTGAATCCCTGAAGTTAGTTAATTGTCAAAGTGCCATTAAAAATATAAAGGGCTATACCAGCGTATGAACAGCAAGAGAAGGCATATCGCCCCAGAAGCATGGCAAACGAGGCTCACAGGGGCTATTATTAAGCATTACAGGCACTTTTGCAGGCTTTTGGGGACATAGGGACACTAGCTTAAGGAAGATAAAAGAAAACCTTGATTCCTAAAGAAAGGACGCTATAATATGCAAGAAGCAAACAACAAATAATGGATATAATAAAACAACTGGAAAATTACCGCCTCGAAAAGAAAATACCGCAAGAGGAACTTGCCAAAAAGCTTGATGTCGCTTTTTCTACTGTAAACCGATGGTTTAATGGGAAATCAAAACCAAACAAGATTCAGGTTTATCATATTGAGAAGTTATTAAAAAATAATGCGGGGAGCAAGAAGAAAACATGACAGCATACAGCAATATGTCGAGAGAACAGCTCCTAGCTGAGCTTAAACGACTAAAGAAAGGTAAGAAATTCGGGCTACTTTGGGAAGATAAACCGGAAGATGTAGCAGAGCTTTGCAAAACAAAATTGCCTGTATTGGTCGATGTCGAGGATAAAGAAATCGCCGATGGTTCACACGGGCCGACAAACATTTTAATCGAAGGGGATAATTATCATGCTTTGTCTGTCTTAAATTATACTCATAAAGGCAAGATCGATGTCATATACATTGATCCCCCTTACAACACCGGAGCTAAGGATTGGAAGTATAATAATAATTACGTCGACATAAATGACAGCTATCGTCATAGTAAATGGCTTAGCATGATGTCGAAGCGTTTACAGCTTGCTAAGAATTTACTGAGGCTTGATGGCGTGTTAATTTGTGCTATTGATGACAATGAATTTTATCATTTAGGTGCGTTGCTTGAGGAGCTTTTCTTTGATTTTGAAATTCATTGCATTACGATCGTGCATAACCCCAGAGGTATACAAGGCACTAATTTTTCATACACGCATGAATATGCTTATTTTATTTTCAGAAAGGGCTTGAATGTAATTGGAGCGAGAAAGATTAGAACCGAAGACATCGACTGGCGAAATCTTAGAGACAATGGTGGCGAATCATTGCGAACGGATGCTCGCAACTGTTTTTATCCAATTATTATCGAGAATGATAAAGTCGTTGGTTTCGGAGATGTGTTAAAGAATAACGAGCATCCCTCGAAACAAACAGTTAAAAAAGGACATTCTTTTTATGTCTACCCTATAGACAAACAAGAAATCGAACGGAAATGGCGTTATGCTCGTCAATCAGTTAAATCAATTCAACACCTTCTAAGAGCTAAAAAGACTGATAAAGGCTATGAAATTGAAATCGGAAAAGACTTTGGAACAGTAAGAACAGTTTGGCAAGATAGTCGGTATGATGCGAATGAAAATGGCACAAAATTAGTTCACGCATTGGTTCCCAATTCTGCCTTTGATTTTCCCAAGTCGGTTTTTAATACTTATGATTGTATCGCCCCTATTTTATACGAAAGAAAAAATGCCATCATTTTGGATTATTTTGCTGGTTCCGGCACAACTGGGCATGCCGTATTGATCCTTAACAAGGAAGATAAGGGCCGCCGAGCCTTTATTCTCTGCACAAACAATGAAAATAAAATCGCTGAGGATGTATGCTATCCAAGAATAAAAAAGGTCATCAAAGGCCATAAGGATTATCCTGATATTACTGGTATCCCTGCCAGTTTGAAGTATTTTCGCACAGACTTTGTTGATGCTGACCCAACAGACAAAAACAAAAACAAATTAACCAAGAAGGCCACGGAAATGCTTTGCCTCAAAGAAGGCACTTTTGAGAAGGTGAGCAACAAAAAGGCCTTTAAGATTTATAAAAACACTAATCACTATACTGGCATTATCTTTGATCAGATGGTGATACCAGATTTCAAAGAAGCCATTACCAAATTGAAGGGTAAATTCAGCGTTTATGTATTCTCGCTTGGGGATGATTCCTTTGAGGAAGAATTTGCAGATATTAAACAAAAAGTTAAATTATCCCCTATACCCGAAGTCATTTTGCGGGTTTACAGGAGAATTTTCAAATAATGCAACTCAAAAATTATCAGGTTAATGCAATTAACGAGTTAATAAGCAAAGCAAAAAAACTGTTTGCTTATACGGACAATAAAAAGCTGATATTCAAAGCCCCTACCGGCTCTGGCAAAACCATAATGATAGCCGAGTTTTTGAAGCAGTTATGTGAGGATAAAGAGCTTAAACTTTCTCTTTCCTTTATATGGACAGCCCCACGGCAATTACATGAGCAGAGTAAGAACAAATTAGACCATTACTATGAGCCAAGCCGTGCCTTGAGATGTTCTTTCTTTGAGGATTTGAACGATAAGAAAATTGATCAAAACGAGATTCTTTTCTTTAACTGGGAAAGCATCAATAAAGAGGACAATATCTACATACGTGATAACGAACAGGATAATAACCTGTCAAATATTGTCGCACAGACCAAAGAAGATGGCCGAACGATAATCCTTATCATTGACGAAAGCCACCATCATGCCACAAGCGAAATATCACAAAATCTAATTCGGGATATTGGGCCTAAGCTGACAATTGAAGTTTCCGCTACTCCTATTCTGGAAAGTCCAGATGAAATTGTTTCCGTTCAATTGGAAGACGTCAAGGCAGAAGGAATGATCAAAAAGGCTGTTATCCTTAACCCAGAGTTTAATAATGTCATAAAGGATACAAAGATTCATAGCCAGCTTAGTAAGCAATCCGAAGAATTGGTCATTGATCTTGCCCTAAAGAAAAGAAAAACGCTGAAAGAATCCTACCAAAAAGAAAAAATCGATATAAATCCTTTGGTCATTATTCAGTTGCCTGATAGAAAAACCTCGCTTGAAGACGTCATTAAAAATAAGGTCATAGCAATTCTGAAAGACAAACACAAAATCACAACCGAAAATGGGAAGCTGGCCATTCATCTTTCCGGCCACCATGAAAATTTAGATGATATTTCAAAGTTTGACAATGAAGCGGAAGTCTTAATTTTCAAACAAGCTCTTGCCTTGGGATGGGATTGCCCACGGGCCCAGATTTTAGTTCTTTTCAGAGATTGGCAAAGCATAATCTTTTCGATACAGACAATTGGCCGAATTATGAGGATGCCTGATCCTGATTACGGACACTATACAAACGAAATCCTCAATTATGGTTATATCTTCACAAATTTGGATGACATAGAAATCCAAGAGGACATAGCCAGAGACTACATTACGGTTCATACATCACGTCGACGTGGCGATTATTCGCCTTTGGGTCTTCTGTCCAGCCATTCCAAAAGGCATCGTGAAAAAACAAGGCTATCACCTTTCTTTATTAAGATTTTCCTGCAAGAAGCCGATGCCTACGGTCTAGCTAAAAAGATACAGAAAAAATCAAAGGGATTGAGCGTAAATTTCATTTCTGATTTTAAGGCAGAAAGCGTTGACGCTTTGATCGGGCAGAAAATAACCGGCGATAAAGGAATCAAGATGACTGGTTTTGATTTGCAAAAGTATTTCGATTATTTCATCAGGAAAAACCTTGCCCCATTTCACCCTGAGGATCGCTCTATCGGTAAGTTAAAAGAAGCGATTTATTATTTTTTTGAACAGGTGCTGGGCATTAAATATGAAGATGATCAGGAAACAATTGTCGAAATGGTGCTCAGCGAAGACAACATTCAGCACTTCATCAATGTCATTAATCAGGCTAAAGGGAAGTATCAAGAGCATGTGTCAAAGCGGGAAAAAGAGCTCGATTATGACGAACGATGGGATGTGCCTGAAAGCATTAGTTATAGCTCATCGTATTCACAGATCGACCATAAACTAAAGTCGATGATGCAACCGTTTTTCTGTAATGAAACGTCTGCAATTGAAATGGCCTTCATAGATTTCCTTGAAAAAAAGAATAAAATCCATTGGTGGTTTAAGAATGGTGATCGAGATGCCATTTTCTTTGCTGTCCCTTATCAAGAGAATGGCGACAAAAAGCCTTTTTATGTCGATTTCATCGTCCACATGAAAGACGGTTCGACCGGACTTTTCGATACAAAGTCCGGCTTAACATTGCAAGTGGCAGGCCCAAAGGTAGACGGGCTTAATGACTATATCCAAACACAAAATAAAAAAGGCCATAAACTATTTGGTGGGATAGTGACCAATACCGATGCTCGCAATTTTACTGGACGCTGGGTTTATTTCGACAAAGAAGCCAAAGTATTATCAAATGACTTGAGTAATTGGGAAAGTTTAATCTTATGAAGGCAATAATCATCGCAAGAGTCAGCACAGAAGAGCAAAAAGAAGCGGGCAATTCCCTCCCCGCTCAAATTGAACGGCTTAAAAAGCATTGTCAAAGCAAGGGGTTTGAAATCGTAAAAGAATTTAGCTTTGACGAAAGTGCATATAAAGACCATCGAGATGACTTCGATAACATCCTTGATTATGTTATTGGCCAAAAGGAAAAAATAATTGTTTGTTTTGACAAGGTAGATCGGCTATCTCGAAACATCTTTGATAAACGAGTATCCTTGCTATACGAAAAAGCGTTAAAAGACGAGATTGAGCTTCACTTTGTATCAGACGGACAGGTTATCAACAGCCAGCTTTCTGCTGTAGAAAAATTCAATTTTAGTATGAGCCTTGGCCTTGCTAAATATTATTCAGATGCCATAAGTGATAATGTAAAAAGGGCGCAGGAGCAAATACTAAGAAGCGGTAGATACCCCCACTCGCTCCCTTACGGATATAAAAAAATCCTACTAGATGATGGTAAAAATGATTACGTAATTGATGAATATGCCTCCCGAATAGTTCAGAAAGTTTTTGAATGGTATGCAACCGGAGCATTTTCAATGAATTTGATTCTTGATAAGCTGAAAAAAGAATATGGGATTAAATGGTCAAAGAGCTTTTTGGATAAAATCCTTAAAGATACTTTCTATTACGGTCTTATGATATGGAAGGGTAAGACACATAAACATGGGTATCCGACCATCATTACCTATGCCCTGTTTGAACAAGCACAACAAGTAAAAGCAAGCCATAATAAAAAGAAATTCAAATATGCTGGGCTTCCGTATATTTATAGAGGCCTTATTCGATGCAATCATTGCGGGCTTGCAATTACTCCTGAAAAACACAAAGGGCATGTTTATTACCATTGCACAGAATATAACGGCAAACATGGGGCCAAGTGGCTTAAGGAAGAAGCTATAACCGAACAAATTGGCCAAGTATTCAAAAAGCTACGCCTGCCGGATCATGTCATGGATAAAGTTATTAACGCACTCAAAAATGTCCATGAAGATAAAAATCAATTTAGGGACAAGCAATATGAGGAATTATCAAAAGAACATCAACTCTATGCCTCCCGAAGCGACAAATTATATGTCGATAAACTCGATGGGCGGATTACTGATGATGCCTATGACAGGTATTATCAGTCCTTCAGGGATAAGATAGCCGAAATTGATGCAAGGTTAGCACTACTTCAAGATGCCGAAGATAATTACTATATCACTGTGAAATACCTGCTGGATATAGCTAAAAGAGCTAATGATCTATTTGTCCGTTCGGAAGTTGAGGAAAAAAGGCAAATTATCAAGTTAATACTTCCGAACCTTAGGATGGATGGCGATACTTTGCGATATGAAGCACAAAAACCGTTTGATTCTCTGCTCGCTTATGCAGATAGTAAAGGAAAGCTCCCCCGGCTGGACTCGAACCAGCAACCCTCTGATTAACAGTCAGATGCTCTACCATTGAGCTACAGGGGAATAGCAACAGCGAAGTTATTTTATCAAGCTCAGTTTCTTTTGTCTACTGAAGCCCTTGAGTTGCCTTTCTCTTTTATAAGCTTGAAGCTTATCATCATATGTTTCAATGTATAATAATCGGCCTGCCTTTCGAGATCGCACATAATTACTACCCTTGCCTTTCTTATGCTCCTTGAATCGCCGATCAATATTGTTTGTAGCTCCAATATATAAGCTCATATTTTCACATTCGAGAATATAAACATACCATTTAGATACTTTTATATTTTTATTCATTTAATTAGGGGTGATTTTACTTTTCTACCATTGAGCCCTCGGCCTGAGGCCGCTTGGGCTGAGCCCCTGCAGGGCGAAGCCTCGGGCCGAAGGCTACAGGGGAACAATAATGGTCAAAGCAATTTTATCAGTTTTAGGTTGTTTGTCTACTTTGATATATTATATGAATAAATCTCACGCAGGATTCAATAACAAAAAGGGGTATCATTAAAACATTCACAATATCCCCTTATCAGATCCAAATAAGTTGTAAATTTATATCTTGCCGCCGAAATAGCCGCCATGGCGGTTAACAAGCCCGTCAAAGCCTGACCATAATCTGACCACCGGCACATGTGTTACCACATCAATAAGGCCAAGTCCAGCGTGCCACAGGCATTTTTCTCCCGGATTTGAGTTTATCGCCTGACCGATGCCCGGCCATATTATCAGCGAGCAGAGGCCAGCTACAACGGTCATGCCGGTAATTTCACCGGTCCTTATATTATCTGCTGCAAAGCAGAAAGAAGGCATAATGAACATCACGGCCAACAGTAAACATATTGTTCTTTTCATTATTTCACCTCCCTGGCGTGGCTATGATATACCTTTGCATGCCTTTGTCAAATTATTGCCCGTGATCTTGAGCGGGTCGAGGATCGTGAAATTTGGGGAGCCGGTTACGTCCTTTTACTTAACTGCTGAAGAATGCCTTTTGTGTGACCTGTCCCGATGCTTATATATACGTCAACGGTTTCAGGGATAGCAGGCAATGTTCGCTGTATCAGGTCAATAAACATGGCGTTCCTGAGGGCGATCACTACCTTTGCCTGGTAATCATCCCGGAACAGGTCCGGGTCGGTAAAACACCCGCGGATCACCCTTTTATGTTCTTCCGTAAGATAACTGTTCCCGTCCTTGCCGGATAACAGACGCAGCGCGATCTGCCTGGCAAAATCACTGCACGTTTCCATTGAAGCTGAAGAAGGCGGGGTTAAATGTCCTTTGGCAAATAATCGCTGGAGCGGACCGGGTTTTGAAGCGATATCGGATAATGCGCCGATATATCTCTGCAAAGTCGGAATATCATTGCTTCTTAACGCGCGAAAGGCATTTGTCGCGCACGTAATGCTGTAAAGATGTTCATGCTCAAGCCCGTAAAAATATCCGTATTGGTCCCTCTGAAGCACTCCCTCCATGTAAAAAGCCACTTGTTTTGCAACGGCCGCGTCCGTTAAGCTCCTTAATAGATCCACGGCGGGCTGATGTCCCAGTACCGCGACATGAGACGCTTCGCCAAGAAGGACAATCCGTCTTGCTGCCGGGACAATGGCCGGTTTTAGTCCGCATCTTTTTGCTGCAGCGCATACATTGCCAAATGAAAGCCGCTGGCCTGGAGACGCAACCATGGTGACTTTCCTCCTTTTATCTTTTAGCCTTCGAGAGGCCAACGTATATCTATCGTATATTTCTTTTGAATATTTCATTTAATTTTGTGATGATTTACGGGGAAAGGAGAGAGTTATTTTTGAAGAAAATGGAGCAAGTTATCGGCGACTTATAAATTCCTTCTATATCCCAGCCACATCCCGCACACACCCAGCACGAACAATGGGATATGCAGGAAGCCGAACCACCAGTAGACAGCAGGGTTGGCGAATACCACCAGGACATTGAATATGCCAATGATGATCCCTGCGAGTGAGTTGACTCTCAGCAGTGCAAGATTGACCTTCGGATAGAACCATATCAGTATTGCCAGAAAGACCGGCGTCATCATGCAGAACGCAAGCCCGCCGGCGTTGTTCACTAGGAATACCGGATCGAAGTTGATTCCGTGAGTAACGGGATTGATCGGGTCCCAGAAAGCCAGAAAGGCGAGCAACGCTATCGATATTTTCATCACGGAAGTATTGACAGGCGAAAAATCATTCTTTCCCGCGTAAGCTTCCCAGAACCATAATAATGAGATCAGGAACATCATGACAAGATTTTGAGTAAGTATCCCTAGCCCGTATTGCGTGGTAACAGAGAAGTTCTGCAGGACATTGAAGAATAGATAGGCAATGCCAGCGTAGATGCTGAATATCCGGCTGACTTTATTTCCAAGGAAGATGATGCTGATAACAAGAATGATAGGGATTATCTTGAATAGGGGATAGAACATCGCCGCCTGTGGCGATCGCATAAAATTGTTCATCACGTGGACTGCGAGGAATTTGGATACTCCTCCCTGCGAAAAGCCTTTTGTTGCGATAGGAGGGAGGAACTGGACTGCTATAATGATCGCAAAGAACCACCACTTGCACGTCAGCCATTCAAGTTTTAATTGAATATCTTTTTTGTTCATATTAATGTATCTCTTCGCTGTCGGGGTACACTATAGCCTGAAGTTCTTTTATCAGCTCATTCCAGTACCTTGGCGCTCTTGTTTCCGCGAAATGCCTGTCAAAATGCGGGTCGTGCACCTGCACGGAAAGCCATGAAGCATAATGTATGAGGCGCATTCCTCTTAGCGCCGGTATAAGATCAAGTGAATCTATGTCGAATTGCCTGAATGTCTCATAACCTTCCAGGAACTGGTCAAATTGCTGCCTGTGCTCCTCCACTTTTCCCGGAAGAAGCATCCAGATGTCCTGTACCGCGGGGCCGACGCACATGTCGTCAAAATCGATCAGGAATATTCCAGCGCCCGGGCGCGAGATCAGGTTCCCCTTGTGGCAGTCGCCATGGATCACTATTGGAGCCGTTTCATTGAAAAGCGGATCGTATTTTTTAATGAACAGTTCAGCAATGCTTTTCATGCTTTTCTTGAAATCCTCTGGCATCAGACCCGACGAAAGAAGCACTTCCAGGTGATGTTTGGTCGCGATGGCCGGCCGCCAAACGATCCTCCTGGAGTTTTTGCGCAGCGCGCCGCAGGAATGTATCCTTGCCAGGTGCCTGCCGATGTTCTGCCAGGCTTCTTTATCAAACTCGTCCACGGAGCGCCCGCCGATCTTCGGGAAGACGCAGAAATTGATTTTATCCACGGTGAACAATGTCCGGCCTTCATATTCCACAGGGCATATGACAGGGACCTCATGTGCGGCAAGCTCTTTAAGGAATGAATGTTCCTCAAGGACCTGTTCCTTTGTCCACCTGCCCGGACGGTAGAATTTCGCAATCAACCTTTCCTTGCGGCTGGCGATCTCAACTTCGTATACGCGGTTGATATAGCTGTTCCTCTGTATAAGAAGGCCGGTAAGCTTATTGCCGCAGGCCTTCTCGATAGCAGAGAAAATATAATCGTGGCTCAGGTCCTCCCAGATGTTGGCCATGAAAGTATTATATCAGAATATTCTTCATATCATACGCGGGCAATGTTATAATCGTCGAACAGAACAGGGGGCATAAAAATGGGTGGATGCAAATGCGGCGGAGTGTGCGGAACGCCAACCGATGTGAAGTTCAAGTGTCCGATCTGCGGCAAGGACGGGGTAATGGTGACGATACCTCTTGTTGAGAACCTCCTCAAGAACGAGAAAAAGAAAGAACTGGCAAGGGACGACAAGTATTTCCTCTGCATGGATCCCGACTGCGCTGTTTCTTATTTCAACAGAAAAGGCAGGCCGGTTTTCAAGGTGGATGATATCAAGGTGCCGATATGGTTCAAGAAAGGCGCGGCAAAGCAGATCGCCTGCTACTGCAATAACATCACTTTCGATCAGGTCCGTGAGCAGGTAAAAGCGGGAAAGAAGATATGGAAAGAGATAGTGGGTGCTTACAGGAAGAAACCCATGTGCAATTGCGCGGCGCTCAATCCGATAGGCAATTGCTGCACTCCCGTGTTCTACGATATCGTTAACAAGGAATTGAAGGAAATAGGCAAAGAGACCGTGAGCCAGGAATTCATCGACAAGTTCGGATGCTGCTAAAGGATAATATGCGAACATGAATAAAATAAAACTATATCTGGCTTTTCTGCCCATCATATTCATGTGCGGATGCGCCGCCCAGGTGCCAAAGGAAGTGAATGCTTATAAACCCTCCAACCTGCAGCCAGGCGTCATAGAGATCAAAAAGTCCCAAGTAACTTATGCGAAGTGGGAGACCGATAGATACAAGGTACTTTCGGCGCTTTTTGAATACAAGGGCATCTATGTGGCTGATGTTGAAATGACCAACAAAACGAACGTTAATGTTCAGCCGGGCGAATATTCTATAGCGCTTACCGACGGCAATGACCGTCTGCATTTTAAGATGATATCTGCGGAAACCATACAGATAATAAGGGGCGGGATAAAGGAGGACAAGGACGGGAAGCTGGAGCTGAAGGAGGCTGAACAAAGGGTTCTGGATGCCGCCGTATCCATTTTTCAATCGATGAAGCCATCGGACGCCGAGCTGCTCAAGAAAGGCCTTGATATGGTGATCGACCAGTATTTCGCCTTTCGGCCGTTATGGGCGGGGCAGACAAGGAAAGGGCTTATTGCATTCGAGCCGGATTTCCGCCTGGAATATCCTCTCAGGCTGTCCCTGGCCATAAAGGGCGACAAGACAGAAATTATTTTTGTGCCGTCAAAAGGAGGATTAGTCCTGGACTGAATGAAAAAAATATTTCTTATAGCTGCGGTTCTGGTCCTGGTCATTGTTTTTGCCGTCCCTGTCAGCCGCCGCATCATCAGCTCTTTTTACACATATGATGTCCTGATCAAGGGAGGCCTGGTCTATGACGGCAGCGCCGCAAAGCCGGTCGTGGAAGATGTGGGCATCAAAGGCGACAAGATCATCGCGGTGGGAAAAACGCTGGCCGGTTCCGCACAGAGGACGATCGACGCCAGGGGAAATATCGTCACTCCCGGCTTTGTCGATGTCCATACCCATTGCGACCTTTCTTTTTTAATGGCCGGCCCCGCACGCTACCTTGCATACGTGGTACCGGCAATGAAAGGGAATGATAATTATTTGAGCCAGGGCGTTACCACTGTGGTCACCGGCCTCTGCGGCGCGGGTTATGATAACACCGGTAAATGGCTCGGCTTCGTTAACTCCATAAAGTTCGGCACAAACGTTTACCACCTCATTCCCTACGGCATGCTCAGGGCCAAACTCTTTGGCGATAACCAGCCGCGCATCCTGACCGCCCGGCAGCTTGAAACCCTGAAAAATATGGTGGCCAAAGAGATGCAGAAAGGAGCGATCGGCGTTTCGGTAGGGCTGGAGTACGCGCCCGATTGTTTCACCACGACCGATGAACTGGTAGAGATCGCCAAAGTGGTCAATAAATACGGCGGCCTCTACGACGCGCATATCCGGGACAACACCGGAACTATCCATGAAAACGGCCAGCCCGGCACGCTGATAGCGATAAAAGAGACGATTGAAATAGCCAAACGCGCCAAGATCCCCGTGCACATTTCCCATATCCAGCTGAACCGCCCCTGGAACAATGTTCAGGCCAAGCAAATGTATGGTCTGATCGAGGAGGCCCGCCGGGAAGGCGTAAAAATAACCACGGACCAGCACCCATATGAGGCGGGGATCGCCATCCTATCTTACCGCCTGCCGGATGAATTCAAGACGGCGATGGGGGTCAATCCAAAATATAAGGATACGGAAGGCAAAAAGAAGATGCAAAAAGCGATAAAAAAGGTCTTTGCATTTCTCGGACCTGAAAAGATCATGCTCGTTACCGGACCGGAAAAATATGTTAATAAGACGATCAAGGAGATCGCCGGGCTGGAAGGAAAAGATCCGGCTGAGATGTACGTGGACCTGGTCTGCATGGATCCGGCCCCTTTTGCCCTCTTCTTTGAGATCAGCGACAAGGTCAACCGGGAGATAATGCCGCATGATTATGTTTTTACCGCCTCCGACGGCTTTACCGTTCTAAGCCCCAGTATGGCGTGGCATCCGCGGTTTTACGGCTGTTTCCCGAGAAAGATCAGGAAATATGCGCTGGAGGAAAAGCTGATGAGCCTGAATGACGCCATCCGCTCGATGACCTCGCTGCCTGCCGCAAAGTTCAAGATGAAGGGGCGGGGGATGATCGCAGCGGGCAACTATGCGGATATCCTGGTCATTGACCTGAAGAAATTCAGGGACCGCGCTACCTACACGAACCGCGCGCTTTATTCCGAAGGCATTGATTATTTATTGGTCAATGGCAGGCTTTCGATCGATCACGGCAAACTGACCGGCAAACGCGGCGGGCAGGCCTGTCCGATCCGTAACAAATACGCTGTTCATCCAGGAATTCATCGATAAATACGGCTGCTGCTGAGCGTTGTTGCATGATTATGCTATAATCCCACCATGAAAAAACCAGACCTTGAGTTGCGCCTATTATTCATCATGGTCCCGATGATGTTCGTTGTGGCCGCGCTAGTCTTCGTCCCTGCCTGGACGCTTGAATACTGGCAGGGCTGGCTATTCCTTGCTTCCCTTTTCATCCCCATGATATGCGTGATGTTCTACATGCTAAAGCATGAACGCAAGCTTCTTGAAAAAAGGATAAATCCCATGGAGAGAAGGGAGCCGCAGGCGTGGATACAGACGGTGAACACCGTACTATTCCTGGCCGCGATGATAATCGCAGGCCTTGACCGCCGTTTCGGCTGGTCGAACATTCCCGTCAACGGGGTGATAATATCGGACATCCTGATGCTGGCGGGATATTATATGTTCATCAAGACAATGCTTTATAATGAGTATGCGTCGCGCACTATTGAGATACAGAAGGGGCAGAAGCTGATATCGACCGGCCCTTACGCGATGGTGAGGCACCCCATGTACACCGCGGGGATATTCTTTTATATGTTCATACCTCTTGTTCTCGGCTCAACCTGGGCACTGATCCCGGTATTGCTGTTTCCCGTAACGCTTGCGCTGCGAATAATTGACGAGGAAAAAGCGCTGATAAAGGGATTAAAAGGGTATAAGCAGTACATGAAGAAGGTCAGGTATCGGTTGGTCCCGCTTGTCTGGTGATCAGACTGTTTAAGGGGCTATTTAAGCCTTAGATTTATCGTCGAATATCAGGAGGGCTCTGAGCGCTGCATCTTTCTCGGGGGTGCTAAGTTGCGTTGTGCTTACGATGATCGGCGAGCCGGGTGTCGGCGACGTGGGTTTCGGTGATGCAGCTTTTGGTGACGCAGGTAAAGTATTTTTCGCCTTTTTCACGTCTGAATTGGTCTGTGTCTGCTGGGCAATTCTGTCCTTTTCGGAGTCTTTTACGTCCGCTCTATCCTGCGCTTTCCTGTTATCCAACAAGCTCTTGCGCACTTTATCGTTTATATCTATAGCTAGCTTATTCACATCACTTATATTCATATTTACACACCTTTTCCTCTACTATATATATCGTATCATAGGGCCTAATTCTTGCATGATATTTGCAACGCCGCCTATTTGACCCGCTATTTCTTCGCTATCTTCTCAAGCAGGGAAATGATCTTGTCCATCTTGCGGTTCATTGACCACATACGGAACGGGGCTGTGATGTTCATCAGGAAATAGCCGACAAGGACGATCAATATCGCCATAAGCGTGTTCTTGCTGAAGAACACCAGGTTCTCGAATATCCTCCGCTTAGCCGGTATCCCGTATGTTCCCGTCATTGTATCCATGAAAACAGGGTAGTGGGGCGGGAAGTATGTTATGTAAACGATAACGCCAATCATTATGTAAAGGGCCGATGACGCCATATGATCAAAGAATTCATCCAGCTCATTCGCGTTCAATATCAAATAGCTGGCGTATTGGCCGATAATAACGGCAAGGATAAATGTCAGGATATCCAGGGGCAGAAGGTTGCGGCCAAGCACAAAAGTATATGAATAAAAGATGGTAAGCGTGGCTATCGATGCGGCATATGCCTGGGCCACCTTGGCAATCAGGAAGTTCTTCGTGACCGGCTTAATGAACGGATATTCGATCAATGCGAAGAAAAGCACCGGCCAGATGCCGATCTTAAGGTGCTCCCAGACGCTCTCATTCACCGGGCTTATGAGCGCGAACAGCCAGTAACTTGTATTGTGATAAAGGGAATGCAGAAGTGTCCCTGCTATCATCACGAACAAGGCGCCGGCGGATTCCCATATAAGCAGCTTTTTCACGGGACCATTATACTATTTTAAGAAATATTATCCAAACATGAATACGTCAAAGTTTATGAAGGATCAACCCTGCTTAAAGAGAGCCCTCAATTCCTCTTTTGCCTTGTTCAACACCTTTTTGCGGCTTGCCGGCAGGTTTTTTCCGGCTCTGTTGATGTAGAAGTTAAGCATCGACATTGCTGAGCGGAACGGATCGGTCTTTCGCCGCAGGCTCATCAAAGCCGAACGCTTGAGCGACAGCGCTATCTTTCTCGGATCGTCAAATGTGAAAACCCCCTCTTCAAGGTCAAGCGCGTTGCTTTCTTTCGTCACCCGGCCGGACCAGTATTTCTTTTTTATTATTTCTCCTCCTGGATCCACTTTTTTATCTGTTCATTCCTGGGCAGGGGCTTTCCCGAATGTTTAACCTTTTCATTGATGACCAGCCCAGGTGTCATCATTATATATTTGCTGATTTCAGCAAGATCTGAAACTTTGGATATATTCGCCTGTACCTTGATCTCGGACAAAGCCTGCTTTACTCTTCTTTCCATTTCCTGACAGTTTGGGCAGCCGGGGCCTAAAACCTTTATCTCCATCATTGTTTTATACCTCCTATTAATAAATAAATTCCTCCGAGAACAACAAGGATCCCGCATATCTTTTTTAGAATTACGGCGCCTTTTGAACTCTCGTTCCAATTAAGATATCGCTGTACCATTTCTGTTGAAGTGCCCGCAAGTACGATCACTGAACAGTGCCCTATGGCATATGCAGTTATCAATAGCATCCCAAGGATCATGTTGGCTGCGCTGCAATTAAATACTATTGCCAGTATTGGCGCCATATACGCGAATGTGCATGGACCTAAAGCAACTCCAAACACAAGACCAAGGATGAATGCCGCCAGATATCCTTTTTCTTTATACGCAGGCTGACTGCCACATGATCCAAATGATGGCATCGGGAGGATCTCAAGCAGTACAAGCCCGACCAGAATAAATATCGTCCCAACAAAATAATTCCCGTATTGGCCGATATCTCCAAGCATCCTTCCCAAAAGGCCCGTCACAAGTCCTATCAATGCGATAGTAATTAGTATCCCCAGTGAAAACAGAAACGATAAGGTAAAAGCCATTTTTGTAGATGTGTTTTTTCTGTCGCTTATAAAACCCACGATCATAGGAATGCTTGCAAGGTGGCACGGGCTTAATACTATGCTTAGTATTCCCCATATGAACGCAGCACCAAGCGAAATTATTGGCATTGAGTTCAATCCCGCGGATAAAGCCTCAAAAAGGCGCATTATCATTATTTAACTCCCTGCATCTGAAGCACTTTAACAAGGTCCTCTTTTGGGAAAAAGCCTTCATGTCGAAAATATTCATTTCCATCCTTGTCAAGGAATACCTGCGTGGGAATGACCCTTATACCGTATTTCTGGGCATTAGGCCTGCCTAGAAGTGTATTAACGTCATGGAACCTGACTAAAACCTGACCATCATATTCTTTTTCGATCTCGTCCATTATTTTCGCCATCATTATGCAGGGGGCACAACTCATAGAGCCAAGTTCAATAAAAGTGACCTTTATGCCTGTTGTATTCTCCTTTGTCATTTCTTGTGTTACGGGGGGCTGTTGCTGTGCATTTTGTTCAATTGCTGGCGGCGGAGGGCAAACCTCGCCACTTTTCACGCCTTTTTGAGCGAATAAATAGGATGCCAAAAGCACAAGTAAAACTATCACAATAATACTTAATATCTGTTTATAGTTCATTTTACCCTCCTAAAAAACTAAATTAAAAAAATACCCTATCGCAATGATCCCGATCGCAACTGTTCCGAAGAAAGTCAGAAGTAATCTTGGCTTTAGAACTTTTCTTAATATTATGAATTCAGGCAGTGACAACCCGGTTATTGCCATCATTAACGCAAGGGTCGTCCCAAGCGCAAGCCCTTTTTCCATAAGCGCCTGTACTATCGGGATAGTGCCTGCAGCATTTGAATAAAGGGGGATCCCGATAATGACAGCGATGATCACGGCGAATAGATTTGAGTTGCCTGCATATTTTGTCACAAATTCGACGGGAACATATCCGTGGATAAAAGCGCCGATCCCTACGCCTATCATCACATAAAGCCAGACCTGCGAGAATATTTCCCTGACATATTCCACTGCATATGATAGGCGGTCGCTCCAGGTTAATTTATCCCCGGACCCTTCAGGCATCGCTTTTATCTTAAAAACAAAACCCTCAACATATCGCTCCATTTTCAGGCGGCCAATGATGAATCCGCTCACGATCGCAATGAACAAGCCGCTTAGAATGTAAATTATCGCCACACGCCAGCCGAATAGCCCCCAGAGTAATATAAGTGCGACCTCATTTATGGTAGGAGATGAGACCAGAAATGACATCGTAACACCTAAAGGAACGCCTGATTCAAGCATGCCTATAAAGAGCGGGATGGCAGAACATGTGCAGAACGGAGTGAATATCCCCAAGCACGCCGCTAAAATATTGCCGGTGAATTCGTGTTTGTGGCTTAACAACGCCCTTATTCTTTCCGGAGGCAGGAAGGTGCGGACAATTGCGACAACAAATACGATTACCACTAATAAGAAATATATTTTCGGGACATCATAAAGAAAAAAGTTCAAGCTTGAGACAATCTTAGTACCTCTGGCGAGCCTTAAAATGTCATAAGTTATTACATCGGCGATATATTGGAACATTTAACATCTCCCCTTTATTATGGATTGTTTTTAATTAGATCTTTGATACCAGACACGGCCTGTTCAGTGGTCAGGCTTCTCACGTCAATCGCAATAAGTTTTGACTTATCAAATCCAACCGCATTAAAAGTTTTTAGAAACATTTTCTGTTGCATCAAAGGGTCACAACCGGCCACATAAAGTTTGTCAATGCTCATATTACCAAGCAAATCTTTTAAATATTGGTTCCCGTCCTCAGTGCAGATCTGCGGGTGATACTTAACAAAATCTACCAATTTTTCTTGGCGTATAGCGTCCAACACTTTAAGCGCATCCATTTCTTTGCACGACGGGCAGGTGCCCCCGAAGACACAAAAAATCAATCCCTTTATACCCGCCATGTCTTACCACCTTAGTTTTTATGAATGGGTTTTAATGAGTTCTTTGATCGCAGCCACAGCTTCTTCTGTGGTCTTATTCCTAATATCAAGCCCAACATGCTTTGCCTTATCAAAACTATCGGCCTCAAAGGCATCACGGAACATCTTTTGCTGCATCAAGGGGTCACATCCGGCGATATACAGCTTGTCGATATCTCTATTATCTAGCAATACTTTTAGGAATTGGTCCCCATCATCAGCGCAAAGCTGAGGATGCAACGTGACAAAATCCACCAACTTCTCCCGGCGTATGGTGTTTAACACCTCAACTGTATTCATTTTATTAAATGATGGACAGGTGCCCTGGCAGACGCAAAGTATCAATCCCTTTTTATTAGCCATGCTTTTCCCCTCCTTATTTTTTATCCCCAAAAAACGTTATAGCTTTCTGGTCACAAATCTTACCGCAACCCTTACAAAACTCAACGCAGTATTCAGGATGCAACACTTTAGGCTTGCCATCCTGGCCTTTTTCATAAACCTGGTGAGCACAAAAATCATAACATTGCAGGCAACCAATGCATTTATCGTAGTCTATTATAGGGTACCAATTAGATGTAATTTTACTCCCTTATTTCTTGAATTTTAATACGATATCCACAAGACTTATCATTACAGGGACTTCGATAAGCGGACCAATGACAGCAGCGAAAGCCACACCAGAATTAATCCCAAACACTGCCACCGCCACAGCAATCGCTAGTTCAAAATTGTTGCTTGCCGCAGTAAACGAAAGTGTGGTCGATTTCTTGTAGTTTGCGCCGAAGGCCCGGCTCAAGAAGAAACTGACGAAGAACATCACGACAAAATAAATTGCGAGCGGTATGGCAATGCGCAATACATCCAATGGTATCTGGACGATCAGGTCGCCTTTCAGGCTGAACATCACGAATATCGTGAATAACAGCGCGATGAGCGTTATCGGGCTGATCTTTGGAATGAACTTCTGGTTATACCACTCCAGTCCTTTTGTATTCTTAAAATAGTATCTGGTCGCGAAACCCGCGATGAACGGTATGCCAAGATAAAAGAACACGCTTTTTGCTACCTCAACTATCGAAATATCGACAAAATACCCCTTAAGGCCGAAAATGCCGGGAAGGAACGTTATGAATATCCAGGCATAGATGCTGTAAAAAAGTACCTGGAAAATGCTGTTAAATGCCACAAGTCCCGCGGCGTATTCGTTATCGCCTTCCGCTAAATTGTTCCAAACTATGACCATTGCAATGCAGCGGGCAAGACCGATCAGTATAAGGCCGACCATATATTCGGGGTATCCCCTTAAAAAAGTTATTGCCAAAAAGAACATCAGGAAGGGCCCAATAAGCCAATTCTGGACTAAAGATAACAGCAACACTTTGGTGTCTTTAAAGACATCCTTCAGTTCTTCATATTTCACACGTGCAAGAGGGGGATACATCATTAGTATTAGGCCGATGGCGATAGGAATGGATGTCGTGCCTATCTGGAATCTGGATATAAATGCCGTGATGGCGGGGATAAAGCGGCCTGATAGTACTCCCACCGCCATAGCAGTAAATATCCATAATGTGAGGTGTTTATCAAGAAAAGATAATCTTTTATTCATTTGCATCCTCCCATTATACGTTTGAATCTACTCAAGAAATCATTAAAGTTTGCCCTGTTAATACTATAGAATAGATACTTTCCTTCGCGCCTACAATTGATAAGTTTAACTTCTTTTAGTGCTTTTAAATGGAAGGAAATAAGATTGTGCGATAATCCAAGGAAATCGACTATTTCGCATGCACAATGTTCCTTGTTCTGCAGGAAGCAGATGATCCGAAGCCTGCTTTCTTCGCTCAAAATCCTAAGCATGAAAGAGAGTTTTGAAAGGTTTTGCCGCACGCACTTTACAGGTCTATTCATTTCAATGATGGTTGAAATAATAATATAACAACAGTTGCTTGTCAATTTATTTGTTTACTGATGTAAGGGCTTACTATTCAGGCTATGTAAGGGGCCATGAACATCGCCAGGAATATCCAGAGAGTGAGGGAACGGTTAATGAACAATAAACTTTTATATTTTATTTTCATGAGCATATTCTGTTACACTTATCCCTTCTTTCCTTTTTCTCCCTCCTGGAGTATCATTTCCTGAAACAAGGCGGTGGAATAATGAAAAAATACTTTATTTTTGTCTTTTTAATGGCGCTGCTGATCTTTACCTCGTCATGCACCCGCATTAACGAGCCCACGAACGGGCAGATACGGCTTGAGCTGGACAATGTGATGAAGGATTCCATGGCGAAGTATAATGCTCCCGGCATGATACTGGCTGTCTGGGTGCCGGGCCATGGCGAATACGTGAATGCGATGGGAAGCTCTGACATAAAAACGGGAAGAAAGATGCAGCCATCCGACCGTTTCCGGATCGGGAGCAACACGAAATCTGTGGTGGCGACAGTCGTCCTCCAGCTTGTTGACGAAAAAAGGCTCGGCCTTGACGATAAACTTGGCAAGTTCTTCCCCCAGTGGCCCAACTCGAACAACATAACCATCAGGATGCTCCTTGACCACACAAGCGGACTGTACAACTATTCCGAAGTGAAAAGGTTCGGTGAGAAGCTCGAGGCGGACCCAAAAAAGCCGTTCAACCCCGCCCAGCTCATCAGCTACGCGATAAAGGAAAAACCCTACTTTGAACCCGGCAAGGGCTTTCATTATTCGAACACCAATACCGTGCTGCTGGGAATGATAATAGAGAATATCACGGGAGATACTCTTGCAAATGAGATAAAGAAAAGGATGCTGGACCCTCTTGCGCTTTCGAACACTTATTTCCCCAAAGGTGCTGAGACCAACGGCGCATTGGCGCACGGATATATGTATGATGATGGAAAAGCCACTGACTGGACCTATGCTAATCCCTCCTGGGGATGGGCAGCCGGCGCGATGATATCCAACATATACGATCTTAAAAAATTGATCACGGCCATCACTGACGGGACATTGCTTTCAAAAAAGCTGCAAAAGGAGCGCATGTCTGCCTGGGTAGATCTTGCCGGCGGGGTCAAGGCCGACTTCCCGTCAGCAAGGTACGGGTACAATGTGTTCACTTTTGGCGGTTTCGTGGGGCACAACGGCGGGATCCCCGGCTATGTCAGCTACATGGTAAGGGAGCCGAAGACCGGCATCACAACTATCATGGTGATGACCTCCCAGCCCAGTGGCGAAGCCAGCCTTGATGTCCTGAAAAAGGTCATCCGGATAATCATGCCGGGCAGGAAAGTCTGATATAAATATAGTATTGGACAATCCAATATATTATTTATAAAATAACAGCATGCTTTCAAGAAGTTCAGGGTTGACCGTCCTTCTGATAGCGATGCTTGCTGTAGCGATAGTTGCCCCATTTCCGGCGCATGCGCACAACCTGAACATCACGGATTACGACACCACGGTGAGCGGGGCAAAGGAATCAAGGATATATTTCAACTATTCCAAAGATACTTCGCTGGATTATGACAAGCACGCGACAAATTACAGGATATCGGAAGGGTACTCCCTGCTTCACAGCGAATTCTATGATTCACTGGACAAATCTTGGGACCTGAGCCTTACCGCGTCATATTCGGACCTTTCCAGCTGGACGACAGGTTCGGAGTCAAAGGATATCTCGCACCATTACTCGGCCAACTGCAATTACAATATCTACTTCCTGCCGCAAAACAGCGTGTACAACGGCATCAAGGTAAATTATGCCATCAGCAACAACTCAGATGAGAACGGCCCCGTTGGAGAGACCTACTTAACATTGGGCAACTATCACATAGGCATAGGCCATGTGATAGACGTGACTCCTCTTGCGGAAGCCGGCGTCCTGGAGGACAGGCTGATGGACTCCGGCGCGCTGAAGGAGCGCTTCTCAAAGGAAGAGATGCTGAAGATGGCGGAGATCATCAGGAAATACAGGATGGGTGAATACTCTTATTACAACAGCGACACCGGCAAGGGGAGGTTCCTGGACGACCTTATCAAAGTTATCAACGCCTCCGGCAAGCTCACCAGGCCGCTGGACGGCTTCAGTTTCTGGAGGATAAGCGAGAACAGGTTCGTGACTTATACGAGGAGGAAGGGGTGTCAGGCCGAGGTGGGGGTGAACAGGAGCGGCTACATCAATATCAATCGTTCTGTGGACCCGTCATATACGACGAACTTACCCGTCGAATATACTTCGATGTTGCTCACAGGATATCTGCCCCTGGACTGGAGGTCGCAGGTGAGCTTTGCTTCCGAATACGACCTGGTGACGAACTATCCGGATGACGGGCTCAAGGAATTCTCCACCGCCTCGCTTTCCTATACCTATGACCTTACGAATTATATATGGTGCGTCCTGGAGGGGATGATAACAAGATACAACTATCCTTCGCTCTCACAAAGCGATAATGCCAGCTACAAGGACCTGTATGCCGAGATCAACTTCAAGATAGAGGATAACTGGATCGTGTCGCTCAGTTTTGAAAGGGAATCAATGGATTCCGGGCCCGCCTATAACCTGTTCATGGCGTCCGGAACTATTTATTTCTGGAATTGATCAAATATGGGGAAAATGATGGATATTAAGATACTAGGGGTGATGATGCTGGCGCTTCTGGTCGGCAGCGGCGCCTATTGCCACAGCCTCAACATCACCGATTACGACACCAATACCAGCGAGGCATCGCTTGGATCACTTTCGTTCTTTTACGGGGACTTTACCGATTATGACAAGAAAGGCGATCCGAGCATGAACAGCCATATAAACGAGGTCGAATTCTATTACTCGAAGTTCTTTGATTCGCTGAATCAGTCATACGACTATTCCCTTTTGCTGGACGACCTGGGGGAAACAGATTCGCCTGATTTCGGTGTGAGCCTGAACCGCATGGATGCCCGCTACAACTGCAAATATTATTTTGATGTTAAGAACTCTTTTTACCAGGGAATAGGTTTGCGCTACGCGAGCACAAAGCTGAACCTGTACAGCTACGATCTTACGGAAGATCTTTCTTCGGCCACAATTTCATTCGCGATAGGGGCCGGGCACATCGTTGATATAACGCCTCTGGCGGACGCGGGGGTCATGGAGGACAGGCTTACGGAGGCGGGCATATTGAAAGGGCCTCTTTCCAAAGAGGACATGCTGAAGATAGCGGATATCATCAGGAGATATGACATGGATGAATACGACTACAAGCAACCGGACACGGCGCGGGGCAGGGCGTTAAAGGACATCAGTGATGTCCTGATGTCATCCGGACAGGTGAACGGCTCGCTTTCCGGGTTCGCTTACTGGAGGATAAACCAGAGCAGCGCGGCCAATTACGATAGGTACAAGGGCTCCATATTGGAGCTTTCATTTAACAACGAGAGCGCCGCGGGTTACTTTGATATGCCGGGCAACAAAATGACAGATTCCATCCAGGGATGTACAGGCACCATCTCGTATCTGGCATATCTGCCCATGGACTGGAGGAGCCAGTTGAAGATGGAGGTCTCTCTCACCCTGGGGCTTACCCCGCTGGACCAATGGAAGATCTACATATCCAATGTGTACATCCCGTTGTTATACGATAATTTATACAATGCGAACCTCAGCTACACCTACGATCTTACCAATAGCGTCTGGTTTGCTGCCGAAGCGTCCTATTACCAGGCAAAAGGCACGTTCCTTGGCAGCGGTGTTTTTGAGGAGGAGATCAAATACCGGCTTGAGCTTAATTTAAAGGCAGAGGACAGGTGGCTTACCACATTAAGCGCCGACACCGTCATATACTATGACGGGACATCGGACGAGAGATTGAGCATCGCGCAGAGATTCCTGTTCTGAATTCTCCCCTCGCCATGAAATAGAAAGGGACAGGCTCTATGGCTGTCATTATGGTATCGCCCACGGGTAATAAAGAGATCGATCTGAGAAATGTTTTTCTCCGGACATTATTTTTCGGCCCGTTCTATTTTGCATACCTTGGTATTTGGGATTCAGCCGTAGTGTCCGGTATTTTAGCTGTCTGTTCCGGGGGGATATCCGTCCTGATTTACCCGTTTTTCGCGGAAAAGATAATAGTGCAGGTTTATCAGAAAAAAGGATGGACAATCAAGAAGGAAGAAGTGCGAAGTTCGAAGTAAGCCTTATTCCTTGTCCGCGATGACCTCGATGTCGGCCACCATGTCTATTGCCTTCGCGACCTCGGGGATTATTCCCATCCTCACGTATATCGGCCGGATATGCGCCCTTATTTCCGCAAGCCTGGAGTAAAAAACAGCCGCGATGAGCACGCAGCATATCCCGCTTAATAAAATTGCCGCTCTTACTCCGAACACATGCGCGAAAGATCCCGCATAAAGGCTTCCGAAGGGTGCCATGCCGAGGAACGCTATCGTGAAAAGGCTCATCACGCGCCCGCGCTTGTCCTCATCCACTATTGTCTGGAGTATCGTGTTGCTGGATGCCATGTTCGTCACCATCCCGAATCCCGTGAGCAGGAGGAAGAAGCACGATAGCCGCAGGTCCGACATGAATGACAGGGCCATAAGCGAGAAGCCGAATACAAGCGTGGCGGTTACTATCATCCTGAGCAGTCCCACAACGTTCTTCCTGGAAGCAAGGTAGAGCGCTCCCAGTAGCGCCCCGCATCCCGCCGAGGACATTAGCCACCCGAGCGTCTGCGGCCCGCCTTTCATGATATCCCTGGCGTAAACCGGCATGAGAACCATGTAGGGGGCGGCGATGAGGCTGATGGATGCGAGCATCAGGAGAATGTACTTTATCGGAGGGAAATGCGCCACATAGTGTATCCCTTCTTTAAGGTCCCTGAAAACATGCGATTTGTGCGTATGGACCATCCTGGGGGTCATCTTCATCATGATGAGCGAGGCTATCACCGCTATATAGCTGACGCCGTTAAGGAAGAAGCATATTCCCTCGCCGAACGCCGCGATAAGCACTCCCGCGATGGAGGGGCCGATAAGCCTGGCGGAATTCACAAGGGAGGAATTGAGCGCGATGGCGTTGCCCATGTCCTCTTTTTTCTCGACCATGTCCACCACAAAGGACTGGCGGACGGGCATGTCGAAGGAGTTGATCAGCCCCAGCAGGACGCTCAGGACCATTATGTGCCACACCTGAACGGTATGGGTGAGCACCACAAATGCCAGCGCGAATGCCTGGAGCAGGGCGGCCGTCTGTGTTATCACCAGTACACGATGGCGGTTCATCCTGTCGGCGATGACGCCGGCTATCGGCCCGAAGACGAACACCATGATCTGCCCGAGAAAGCCGACAAGGCCGAGGAGGAAGACAGAGTTGGTCATTTTATAAACAAGCCATGCCTGCGCCACGCCCTGTATCCACGTGCCGACCAGCGAAATCCCCTGGCCGAAGAAGAACAACCGGTAGTTGCCGGATGAAAGGGCGCGGAAGAGATGGCGGAATCTTTTTGTCCTGCTGTTCATGAATTGCCGTAATTATAATGAAACCGCGAAGATAGTAAAGCCGATTTGATCAGTCACCCTTAAAATAAATATCTAAGGCTTATCGTTCCGGCAAGGTCGAGTCCAAAGGAGAATTCAAGGCTATCTGATATTAAATACGTGAATTCCACCGTGGTAGGTATTATAAGGTATGTGGCAAGACGGAAATCCCATTTGTCGGACAATTTATTTTTATATGCCCACCCGAATACAGGGAAAGGCATCCCTATGCCGGGATAGCCGATGTTATAAATGCCCCAGTAATATGCCCAGCTGCTGCCCTCATCCCGGTAGAACTGTTCGTTCCAGGTTATATCATAATTCTGATACAGGCCGAAATAATAAGGCAGATATCTTGCCCCGACCGAAGTGTCCTTGTCGAGCCGCTTCTCGAATGCGTAGGCAAAGAAGGGATAATCCAGCATGCCTATGGACACCGAGTCACATGACTTCTGGATATCAGCGTCCCTTATCCAGCAGAAAGAGTTGCTCGGCGTGATAGCCAGTAAAAGCGATGAAACAAGCAGGAGTTTGAGTATCTTTGATCTCACGCGGTAATTATAAGGGATACCGGATTTGTGTCTAGCATTACTTGCGCTTGTCCCAGGGCCCTTGTTTTATTCCTGCAGCGTGCTATAATGACTCATGAGGCTAAACGTAAAGGTATTCGCCAATTCTAAAAGCAACAGGCTTGTAATGGAAGAAGGCAGATCCAGGGTTTACCTCACGATCCCGCTGGACGACCCGCATCCCGATAAAGCGCTCATCAAGTTCCTCGCAGCGCATTTCTACGTGGACAAGAAGATGATCAGCGTCATAACGGGCAAGGATAGAAGAGAAAAACTGGTACAGGTAACGAAATAATAAAGCTTCTGTTTTGACATCCCCTGCCTACCGGCAGGCAGGCCTTACCCCTAGTCCCCAGCCCCTAGCTTATATCTTCCCCGTTATGTCTCCCGATAGCGGCGTGTTGAAGTCTATCTTCTTTGATCTCCCCGGCTTTGAAAGGTCCAGTTTGGATAAATTGATCGTCTTTACCTGCGGGCTTGTGCGGCTTGTCCAGGAAAGCGTTCTTGCCTTGAGGTCATAAACCGCCGTCCATTGCGTGATGGACTGAGATGTCACTTGGTGGCGGATGTTGGTCTGTGTCACTGTCTTCATTATGTTAAAAACATCGTTCCTCGTCAGTTTATTCCTGTTCTCGCTGTCCATCAGTGCCGATGAGGCAAAAACGAACCTGTTCTCGCTTGTCATTTCGCCCTTTGCCATCGGTACCGGTTTGGTCCCGCCGAAACCCTTGAAATCCTTGGCGTATTCGCGGCTGTGCTCATAGAAAGAATTGGTTATTACCTTTATATCAGGATTGCGGTGGACCCTCAGCTTGCCGTCCGGGAACTCGATTATCGCGGAGTCCCCTGATGCGTCCGCCATGAACCAGTGGACATCCACCTCAAAGCCGCCCGACTTGAAGCCGGAGACCCTCACTTTGCCCAGGTTCTTCAGCGCTTCGGCCACGCTGGCTGATGTATCCAGTAGGTATTCCTGCACCTGATAATCGTTTATGGATATCCTTCCGTCCTTGGGGGGATATTTTACCTCTGGCGGCGGGTGTATCCAGAATGCGCCGACCCACAGCCCTTTTTCATTGAGCCCGCAATTGGGCGCGGCGGTGTTCATTCCCATCAGCCTGGTCATAAGCTTTATGAACCAGCTGAATTTCCCTTCCGTATAGAAGGCAGCACTGTTGTACTTGGATGTCCATTTTATGCGCTTTGAGCCGTCATTCAGGGGATCCGCTGTTATGTTCTTTCCGTGCTGCCTTATCACGACATTGCCTTTTCCAAGCGGCCAGTCATTTGTGCGCCCGATAATTCGCACGCCGTCCTTGTTCATGAACACTCCCGAGCATGGAAGCGCGGGTTGAGCGGTAATAAGGACCAATATGAATATGATCAGATAAGCTGTTGTTTTCACGTCGATCATTATAGTTAATCAGTGATTATAAATCAAGATGGAAAGACATCAGCAAAAAGTATTTTCTTACTTTCTTTGTCTTGATACAAAGAAAGTAACAAACCTGCCTGCCGGCAGGCAGGGAAAGATCAAGCGTTTCAGGCTGGCTTAATGGTTGGCTCTATTTATTCTTTTGCTCTGAAACGCGTCTCCCGATCGGGATCTCTTTAATATCTCCTGGCATGTAATATTATCCCCGCTTCGCAGGGATATTTATTACGTGTATTATTTTAACTATCCCTCACGGAGTGAGGGATAAATAATCCTCAAAGATAGAATACGAAGGGACAGATAAAGTGGTAATATGGATATGTATGTTTACATTAGCGAGCAATGTTTCGAGGCCGCGAGGCCTGACGAGCGGCCGAGTTTTGCGAGCTGAATGGGGATACATAAGGGGAATCCCCCTTATGCCTGATTTCTTTGCCTACTTTCTTTTCAGGTAAAAGAAAGTAGGTAGGTGGGAGCTATAACTAAATATTTTCTGATAACTATCCACAGGAGGGCGAAGCCCTTGTCACAGGAATTAAAGCTTTCCGTATTATCCGTGGATCACAGGCTGCTTTTTTATATAATTGCCATAATTGCATACAAGTAGTATGATTTCCACTAAAAGGGGGCAAATAAAATGGATTATTTGAAAAGCTGTTTCGACCAGGTGAATGTTATCGACGGCATCGTTCTGGCCCTGGCCCTTGTTGTGCTGACCGGTATCGCTACGCTGATCTTGTTCAATGTACACGTGGGAGGGCTTTCGCTGATACTTACGATCATACTTCTGATATTGCTGGCATATATGGTCCTTCAATCGATCCGCCCTGAGGCCGCGAAGAACGTTTATCTGTCCGGGACAATGATATGGATAACGACCTTCATGCTTTTCGTGAGCCTTTACAGGAGCTTATTCCCCAAGGTCGGACTTGTGGCATCGCTGTCCGCGAAGTCGAACGTGTATTACCTGATACCGTTCATCGCCTGCCTTATCACTCTTTTATGGAATTTCCTGCTGCTTTCGACGAAGGAAGGGAAAGAGAAGGGGGAATCCGGGGAGGAGATCACTCTTTTGAAGTTCATTGAAAGGAACGGGTTCTTTTTGATCCTTGCGGTCATAACGATATTCCTGTTCCTTGGTACGGATATGGTGAGGAATATCAAGCGCTTCAAGCTTTCGCCGTTCTTTTATCTGTTCATGCTGTCATCCATTGGTATCCAGGCCTGCGGGGTACTTCCTCTTGTCTGGGCGCCGGTGAGTGATTCAAAGAGGCTTGCGTGGATACGCCACTTTAAGACAGTGTGGTACACGATATCAATATATATTTTCCTGTTCGGCGTGATCGCGCTGGGCAAAAGCCTGGTCCCGCAAGTGATCAATATATTGAAATAGGGGATGGAGTTCGCGCTGATGAGGTTTTAAGCTAGGATTTGCGTATCCCGCCGCGAAACCATGCCTCTTGCCATGATCATGCACCCGAAAAGGGTGGAGTACAGATTTAATATCCTTACTCTCGCATGCGCCAATTCACTGAAGTATCTTTCAACGGCCGTCTTATATTCAAGGCCGCCGGCCCTTGTTCCCAACGTGCCATCCAGATGATCGCGCAATCCCTGATAACCATATCGGCCAAGGTCTTCAAAGAAATATTTAACATATGGCTCACTCAAAGGCAGTTCACCGTTAAAAAATCTGTCAAAATACCCGACAAAAACGTCCAATTCGGCCGCGACCTTGATCATGCTATTTATTCCCCGGATATTAGAGATGTGGTGCTTTCTCTTAGCATTTTTATGATGGATCCTCGTGTTATCAAAATAGCGGAAACCCTCTTTTCCTTTCTGGAAATGCTTGAAAGGCGAATAACTGGTGACAACAAAATCCGTCATGCCGCAGCCCTTCATCAATGAAAGAAGCTGCGGGATGTCCATCGGCACCTCGTACCTGAACAGGTTGAAAGGAACCCAGGCCTTTATGTTCTCGTCGGTCGTATTCTCCATCCCTATCCCGTAGGAGCGCAGCCTGAGGATCTCGGAAGGGGACCTCCTGTTGGGGACGCCCACCATCAAGTAGTTGCCGGCCCCTGCCAGCAGGGCATTGTTCCTGAGGAACATTCTTCTTGTTTCCGGCTCAAAGTGCTCCAGCACGCCGTGACTGAAGACGAACCGCAACCCATCAGCAGGAATGGAATATTCTCTTCCCCATTCGCCGCGATCCAATTCTTTGTCCGTGGGGATGCCTGTTGTATGATAACTGAACCTTTCTGCCAATCTTGATGTTCGGTTTTTCTTGGCATGATGTCTTAGGCCCATGATGGAATTACTTTTTCCGGCTTTTGACGGGTCAAACCCGATAGCCCTGACGGAAGAATATTCTTCAAGTGATATGTATTGGAGGGGAACGGCCGCCGAGCCGCAGCCGGCCTCGATTATAAGACTTACCTGCGAAGGGATCATGCTGCGTGTGCTCTCAAAACGGTTAGTGTGATACGCGCTGCCACTGGCATATTCTTCCTCGGTCTCACGGACGGTCCTAATGTATGACTGGGACCATACGCGGGGCTCTATCCAATCCTCTATGTTCCGATAATGCTTTTCTCCCAGGCTGACATGGAGGACTTTTGCAAGTTCAATGACCGAACCCGGCCATTTTCTTCTTGCGGATATAACCGCTTCGCTGAACGGCACTTCTTTCAGTTTTTCCGCCATTACGGCGGCTGTGCCGTGGTGGGGGGTGCCCGGCGTGAATACATCAAGAGTGAATTGCTCGATCGCTTTGCGATTACGGTCCCCGATGCGTTCGATCCTGGGAATGGCTCTTTGTAATTGAGCTCTTAAATATCCATATGCTTTCATGCTCATTTAAGTGATAGATCCTCCGGATATATCTCGATAAAAAGCGCTCATAATTTCATTAAATGTGAAATTTCCTCAAAAAGATGTCGATATAAATTCAGTTAATATTATAAGGAGGCAAAGGATAATGTCATTTTTACAAAGTATCGATAAAAAAGTTGATGGATTGATGGACCGGGCAGCTGCTTATATAGCCGGTTATAAGGAAACGCCTCCGCCCGATAAGAACAGATACGAAAAGGTTGAAGTGAGGGGAAATCCCAATAAGGGAGAAGTTGTCTATTTTAGGCAGATACACGAAACGGGGAAAAGCGTTCCAAGAGTGGATGTAACGGTCGGGATGTGCCAGTACCAAATATGGGAAGAGCTGCAGGCCGGCAAGTTCAAGCATGTTTTTGTTGAAGGATTTCCCGAGGACATGGAACCGGGCGATCCGCGCAGGACGGGAGAAGAAGGGTGGTCCTTAATGGTAAAAGTTATGTTCCCGGAGGGGATGCCAAAAACACCTTCGCTTCCTCAACTTTTCGCGCTTGCGAAGCTCGGCGCCCCGTTCATTTATGCCTATTTCAATCCCGATGTCACGCTGCACAGGACCCAGTATAAAAATGAGGATACATCTCAAAGAGATGATCTTTTAGCGGCCGAGTTCGAGGCCCATCCGGACATGGACCCTAAACATTTCGATTTTTCTAACCTCATCCATAAGTTCGATGCGGCAAGGGAAACCTCTGCGGCAAGGGAAATAATGAATTATCTTAAGGATAATCCCGGCGCAAAGGTGGTGCTGGTTTACGGCGCCCGGCATCAATTCAATGATGACTTTGAAAAAGAAAAGACCCCTCCGGTGGTCGTTTCGGTCTCGTTCCCGTTCATCGCGAACGCGTACAACCGCTCGGTAGCTTATGCGCAGGCGAGGAAACACTCAAGGGGCTAACCCCTAACTTATTCCTCTGATCCTTTACCTTTAACTCCCGGAGATGTATGATTTCCGCATGCCAAAAATTGAGATAGCAGGCAAAACACCAATAAATAAATACATATACCATTCAGGCAAGCTTTCCGCATGGCTTTCGTGGTTATCTATCCTTGTACAGTTCTCCGGCTTCGACCTGCGGATGGTCCGCCTTCCAATATTTATCACGAACACTTCTCTCGCCCTGGCTATAGCGGGACTGGCTTTAAGCCTGGCGGCAATGGTAAACCTGGGAAGGTCCATGCGCTTCGGCCTGCCGACGGAGAAAACAGAATTCAAGACAGGCGGCCTTTACTGCGTGAGCCGCAATCCAATGTATGTTGGATTTGATATTCTTTCCCTTTCAGGGATGATATTCACCGCGAATATATTCGTTGCAATGCTGGGGCTTTACGGCATGTATACTTTCCACATCATAATCCTTGCCGAGGAAAAGTTCCTTGAAGGCCGTTTCGGGCAGAAGTATATTGACTACCGCAGGAAGGTCCGCAGGTATATTTGAACCGGGATGCTTCAGCCGTCAGCCGCGCGAGGAGAAAGTGCTGATAAAGGGTTGGCAGGGTCGTTATATCTGTTTTTCGGCCACCCGCATCAATTCTTCCATCAGCGGATGGTCCGTCACATTTTTGCCCTCATACATTGCGACCAGCAGGTCATGCACCGTATCAGGCCCCAGGATATCTATGCGATAATCGCGTGACGGCCTGTCATGAAAGTATCCCTCAAGGAAAAGCTGTGCAAGGTCGATCCCCATATGTTGGCGCATGTCGCAGAGCAATGCAAAGGGGAAATGCATCCTTATTCCGGGCCAGACAAAACTGCGGACCTGGTCCGCCCTGTATGCAGCGCTCTGTATGGGCGTAGTGCCTTTTATGCTCCTGCTGTATTCAAAGTCGGGCAAAAATACATCCAGGCCGCGCGTGACAAGGATATTGCCCGGGTGCAGAGCACCGCCCTGTATCAGGCCGATATCGTTCAGCTCCCTGTAGGCCCTGCCCACCTTCATGAACAGTTCCTTTATCTTCTCTCTGTTGGCGACAGCTTTCTCAGGGTCGACCAGTATTTGGAGTCGGCCGTCTAAAACCCTTTCTTCGCCCACAAGTTCCGTGAACGCAGCCCGCAGGTCGCGTTCGCTTCCCTCCATCCCGTGGATCGCGAATCCGACCTCAGTCGGAGTATATATGATGACGTTCTCTTCGGAACCCAATCCTTTTGTATCATAGATAACGCCTGGGAAAGTTCCTGCCCCAAGAGGCGCAAGGACTTTGGCCCCTTGCCTGAATGCCAGTCGCATCATTGAGAATTCGTTTGCTGCAGCATTCAGCTCCATTGTGCCCATTGGTTTATACGGCTCTATCCTCTGCTCTTTTATCCTTCCTTCCTGATCGAAAACTATGTTTATCCATGGGGTAGGTGGCAAAAAGGGAGAAAGAGGCTTGTCCGCGTCAAAGCAGACGCCCTTAAGTTTTATCTGGCGTATAACGCGTCCTGCCATATTCCTTGGCTCCGGCAGGTTCAGGTAAACACTGCGGCCGGCGGCTCTTGTATAATCCATCCCCTCATAAAGGCTGCTAAAGTTGAAGCTGAGTACATGGATTATCCTGGCAAGCGCAAGCTCCGGAATGGCCGCATAAACCTCATCCGAAATATCCAGTTCGAACTTTCTGTTGCCCTGGCTTTCCAGCCGTTCCCACAGACGGCCGGCATAAGTGGCAGCATACCGGGTTTCCTTGAAGGTGGAGTGACCGCCAAAGAGCGGACCCAGCGCCTCAGCCTTGGAATTATTGCTCCTGTTGCTCAGAATGACGCACCTTACATGTTCAAGCTCTCCGTCGGACATCCCGCGGAGGACATTCCCCCGCAGTTTTGCCGCCATCAAGCTTTGTCTTACATAGGCTGCGTTCGTTCTGATATCTGCTGTTCCACATAATTTTGGCACGGTTGATCCTCCGGATAGTTATCGAGCATTTAGGGTGAGGATTTCAAGTTCGGGGCTTATTGTGGAGGCGTATCAATTGCCCCTCTTGCCTTTCCCCGCGCGAGGAGTATTATTCAGGCATGCCGAAAAAGATTCTTATCATCAACGGCTCCCCGAAGAAGAATGGCAATACATCGATATTGATCTCCGCGTTCACAAAGGGCGCCAAAAGCAAAGGCGCATCAGTTGAGGTCATCAACGCTGCTTTCCTCAAAAACAAGATGAACGGCTGCAATTCCTGCCGCGGTTGCCAGGAGACAAAGGAATTCGCCTGTGTTATTGATGATGACGCAAGCAAGGTTATACAGAAGATGATCAAGGCGGACGTTATCGTATTTGCGACACCGCTTTATTTCTACGGCGCAAGCGCTCAACTGAAGGCGATAATGGACAGGATGTTCTCACTTTATCACTGGGATAATGAGACGGACGAGATGGATACCGTTCTGAAGGGCAAGACGATGGCTCTTATTGGCAGCGCTTACGAGGATATCGGCCTCAAGGAGCTCGAAGCTCCCTTCAAATTAACAGCGGATTATACGGGAATAAAATTCAGGTCTTTGTTGGTGCCCAATGCTGGAGAATCAGGAGATCTGAAGGGGAAGAAAAGCATACTTGGAAAATCCGAGGATCTGGCGCGAGAATTAATATAGGGGGTGCAATATGTATAAGTTAAGGATCATGGCGATGTTTATGGCATTATTGTTCCTGCTTCCGCTGTCCGCATTTTCGGTGAAGATACCGCCCGCAAAATATATTTCCTGCGTCGAAGATCTGGCCGTGTATGAAAAGCCGGACATTAACAGTAAGGTCATCTATACGCTTACAACAAGCTATGGGGATGTTTACGGCGCGGGAGAGGAATCGGACAAGAAGTTCAAAAAGAACTTTGCGGGACAGGAAATGGAGGAGCCGCTGGTCAAGATAAGGCAGGAAGATCGGGACGGCGACAAGATGAGAACGGTCGTCGGCTGGGTCTTTAAGGGGGAGCTTAAGGAATGCGATCCCATCGACGATCACTGCATTACATACCGCCTTGTTTCAGAGACGGATAAAACGGATAAGTACATAAAAGAAGAAGATGTCAGGGAAAAAGGCAAGGTCATGTTCAACAAGGTCGTTATGAGTCCCAACATCATCTATGACATCGACCTGAAAAAAAGTCTCAAGAAGAACGTGGCGTTTTACGATATGGGCAAGAAACAATTTGATAAAAAGGAACCGTTATATAGAACAAAAGAACAGCTTCCCGGAGACGCCGGTTACTGCCTTCTGGTGGGGGACGAGTTTTTAAAGGCGCATCAAATATTAGATTTTAAGGAAGGGGATAACAGCGCTCTTTCGGAGGACAACAAAAAGCTGATCGAAGGGGACAAGAAGAGGGAGATCGACAGGAGCTGGCAGATGGCCAGGGCGCAATCCTGTGATGTATATGCCATATCGTTCAAGGACACGGAAAAAAGCCGGCTGCAGAGCATAGCGCTCATTATAGGGAGATCCGTTTATTATTACGACATGGACCAGGCGCTGCCGGTCGATGAAGATTTTCAAACTGATATGACGCTTAATGACAGGGTCAAAGTATTTTATATCATCGAAGCGCATGACGGGCATGAACTGGTGTTATCACTTATGGGGTTGGAGAATAATCCGATGTTATGGTTCAAGAATAAAGGCAATGCCTTCATCGAGCTTGGTTCCACGGACAGCTATTATGCAGATATTGTTGAGTAGAAGTTAATTCTCGTGCCGAATGCTGGGGAATCGGGAGATTTGAAGGGCCGGGCGGATATATTTAAGAAAGCGGATAAACTCGGAAGAATTTGCGCTTGACAATACAGTTAACATAGGTTAATATATATAAGTAGGTTATCCAATGTTAACTATGCGATATTGGTTAACATAGAAAAACGGGAGGGTTTTATGCGAAAGAACGATAAAAACGAGGAATATCTCAGCATTCCTGAGGCTGCAAAGATGCTGGGGGTAAGCCGGATAGCAGTATATAAAAAGGTCAAGAACGGCCAGATCAAGGCTATAAGGGTAGGGAGGAACTATGCGATCCCCAGAAAGGATATTCTGGGCGCGGAAAACGCGCAAATAAGCGAGGCGCGAAAAGAAGAGATCGACAAAGCGGTCCATAAGACAGTGAAGGAATACGGTGAAGTCTTGAAGCTCTTGGGGAAGGGGTAATGCGGACAATATCGGTCGCGGACATTGAACACCTGGCTTTTAAGCTTGCGCGCGAGATCATGTCATTTAACGAGCCCATACCCGATTTTCATACGCGATACCCGAACGCGCTGGAAAGCTGTGTTGCCACTCCTTTTCAAATGTTCGGGAAAAGATATCTGTATCCTTCTCTGACGGGAAAGGCGAGCATATTCTTTTATCTTATGGTGAAGAACCATCCTTTTCAGAACGGGAACAAAAGGATCGCCATGACGTCTTTAATGACATTATTATATCTTAACAAGAAGTGGTTGAAGGTGGATGTGAAGGACTTTTATGAGTTCGCCATGTTCGTCGCCCAAAGTCCGCCCAAGAATAAGGATTGGGTGGTAAAAGCGATCAAATTATTCATTGAAGAACATTTGATCGATTTATAATTACATTCCCTTGCTTGCCCCGTGCGAAGTTACGGGGTCCCTAGTCCCTGATCCCTACATAGCAGGGCAGGGCGGATATACTGAAGAAGGCGGAGAAGTTCGGTAGAAAAGTAGGATTGCTTAAATAAGGTGGTGAAAATATGGGAATAATGGATGATATTGTAAAACATTTTGGTGTAAATATGGTTGTTGCAGGCTGGCTCCCCGCCAGTGTTTTTTATATAATATTGATCTTTTCTAAATGGCCAATTATTGTCAATGCCTTCCCTTTATTAAAGGAGCCAACTGTATTTTTGACACTATTTCTTATCATAAGCATCATTACGGGTTATTTTATATATTTTATTGGTATGCCAATATTATTTATTTATAATTTTATATATACAAGACTACCAGCAAAATGGCATATCAATGTTTCCATTCAAGGCAATGCTCGTAATGCTACTATCACTTTTGATACGCTGTTTAGAAATTCTATTTTTCCCGCTTTGCTATTAGCAATATGTATTCCTGACTGTCTATTTGTTTTTCTGTTGTTTGCATTTGCTATGTTTATGCTTGCATTTGCATCTTATATTATTAGAGGGGGCCCATAAATTATATCTATTAAAGGCGGTGAAAACATGAAATTTGGATTATTGGTTATTATTGCGTGCATGTGTTTGTCTGTTAGTTGTTTTGCGGAAATAGGAAAGTATCAGATTGGCGTTGTTGATAAAAGCACAGTATATATGGTTGATACAGAGACGGGAAAATTGTGGATGTATAATGCTTCTTATGGAGGTTGGACTAAAAAAGCCAATGGAATTTAATAAGGCAGTGAGAATATGGTTGAAGATGAATATAATGCAGAAAAAGAAGAATACCTAAAATCAAAAGGCTTTCGATTCATTATTGAGCGATTGTCTTGGGCAAGTGACTACTGTTTTGTATCTATGGAGTATATTCAGGATCATAGTCGAGAAAATATTCATAAAGCTGTAGAAAAAGCTGAAACAAACTATACAAAATCCGGAGAAATCACTTTCTTGTCAAATGGACCTATCGATAAGGGTGCTATCCTAAAACAGATTTACCATAGATAGTTGATATAATATTATGAATATTTCTTTCCTCGCCCGCCGCAAAGGGTGCGAATGATGTTCTTGCTCGCGCATAGTAGATTGCTGTTTATTGTCCTTAGTAATAGAATGAGCTAATGCCAAAGTGTATATATTGTCTTGAATCAGGAAAGCAGTTTGATAAAGAACATGTTATTCCAAAATCACTGGGAACGTTTGGGCCTAAAACCCCCACATTAACAGATCTCGTATGTCATGAATGTAACCAATATTTTGCAAATACCCTTGAAAGAACATTAGCGCGAGATTCATATTTGGCTATGTTACGTGCGGCTGTTGTTGGACAAACTGTACCTATATATGGCAAATCCAAACAATCAAAATGGCTAAATAGTAATGAATATATGGATATTCGATGCTCAAGCGATGATTATAGAAGGAATGCTATTATAAGGATTGACACTGCCACTAAAAAAGCTGATTTTATTTCGCAGGTAGGATTTAGACTAGATAAAAACAGTATGTATTATGAATATTATGACTTTAAAACTCTAAAGAAGAATAAAAAGTTACTTAAAGATATTGCAGATAAGATTAAACCATTCAAGAATGATTCAAAAAGAATTATTTTAATTGCTCAATCTCCATCGGAGTATAAGGAGATGTCGAAAAAGCTTTATATTGGTGATATTAAACTTATGCAGTCTGGAGGGCAAAGTTTTCTATTAAGCCCAAAAGGTATAGTGCAAGTAATAATTAGAATGAATATCAATGAAATCATACTGCGTGCAATTGCGAAAATCGCATTCAACTATTTTGCTAGTATTGCTCCTAAAAGGCTGGGGAGTAACTATATCTATAGAAATGATTTTGATGATATAAGGAGATATGTTCGGGAAGGAATTAATACTCAAGGTGCTCGATTTATTGAGGTGAGCAACAATTCAATGCTCTATGGGGAATCAAAACTACATAAGTATCCGAATTATTTGCATAATATTACGATTGACTCAGATGGTTTCTATATAATCGTTCAAGTAAAATTGTTTAATTCAATTATTTATAAGGTGAGATTAAACAATAAACCACTAAAGATCGGGGTATCTATCTCAGCTGGAGAAGCTTTTGATTTCTTTAACAAAAAAGTGCACATATTATTACCAAAAAAGTCATTTGATTTAAAAGGTATTATACTGCCGAAACCAAAATTATAGAGTTCTTCTGATACATTGTTAATGTTTCAGGGTCGTGTCTTTTTACTATTCTTTCCCATTAAACGAAACCGCCAATAATATCCCAATTATTATAATCGGCGCGAGGTAGGACCAGGCGGTGCCGATCACAATAGTAAAAGGATAACCTGTCGAGAGCAGTTCCTTGTTCGCCGCCGCGTGCTGGAGGAGCTTTAGGCCGGTTGAACAGAGAATGCCGGAGACCAGAAGACCCCCTAGCCAGAGGATCACGAGTTGAACCTTATTCATGTGGATCACCTCGGAGGCAATTATACTACAATATAGCTTGGGAAGTGGGGAAATGGGGAGTGAGAAGTGGGTTTAGAAGTGGGGAGTGGGGAGTGGGGGAAGGATGTCAGACTGTCCCGTATCCGGGCAGTTTCTTTTTCCATAATTTTTTCCCGTAATGCATAAAATCTTTTTCGAGGATCTTCAGCGTTTCCTTCGCGGCCTTCATCCTTTTATCCTTTATCCCCAGCACTTGAAAAATGGAACATACCAGCATAGCCGAATAAACAGCGAACATCTCTTCGCCTACTTTGTTCGGGTGCATCTTCTGATAAGCCCCGAACGCGGCATCAAAGACGCGTTCGATCTCATCAACGATCCTGTCAACCCGCTTGTCAGTGTTCCTGAAAACGTATGGCAGTTCATAGGGGGCTTTCATGTTAGGGAAGGTTTTTGGTTTCAACCTTAAAGACTTGACCTTGAATCCCATCGACATCGCCGGAGAACCCGCGTAAGTCTCCATGAGCAAGAAAGGCCTCACTATGGCCCCATTTTTCAGCGCTTCCAGCATGTCCTCAGCTGTCCTTAAGATGGTCTCAACTGTCGCGACAGGCGGCGCCACAATGAAGAACTCGGTGGGAATAATGCCGTATTGCAGCATCTTTTTTTCAATGCCCCTTGACCTCCTCACATCAGCGCCCGGCTTCAGGAACTGGAGGATCTCCGGCACCCTGGACTCAACACCCACGGCTATCGACGTCACGCCCAGCCTGGCGGCCCGCTCCAGAAGCTCGTCGGTAAGGCACTCGAACCTGGAAAGGCATTCGAACTCTATCTCACAACCGGTCCTTTTCCTTATCTCGTCGACTCCCTCAAGGATGCGGAAGAACCTTTCCCTGTTCACGGTCAGGTTGTCGTCGTTGAACATGACCCTGAAACGCCCGGTCGAATTCGCCTTGATGTGATGTTTGATGAAACTGTTCAGCTTTTCCAGTATCTTTTCTTCAGGATAATAAATGACCCTCCTGTGCTCTCCCTTGTTGAAGCTGGAGGCGGAACAGAAGACGCAGACATTGGGACAATGGGTGCTGAACGACATTTCGAATTCTATGAGCCTGTCCTTGTCTTTGGGGCGGATAGGCAGCTTTGTGAAATCAAAGGAATCGATGAACGACTCATAATCTTCCTGTGTCAGTATCCTTGGCGGGGTCTTGTAAGCCCTTCCCCCGGTATTTATGGAAATACCTCTAATTCCGGCGAACCTTTCAAGCATCGAACCGGGTTTTGATAAATTGTCGCAGATATCCGCCATCGGGAGCTCTCCGGGGCCTGTCACGGCGATGTCCACTTTGAAGCATCCGAACAGCAGGTCGTGGTCCGCTTTCATCCCGTGCCCGCCTGTCACGAGCAGTACATTGCCGAGATAGTGCCTTACGAACTCGATCTTGTTTGCGGCATCCCGGAAATGCTGTCCCGAATATGTGCTGATCCCGACGATGTCGTATTTTTTTGCCGGACCGCGTCCTTCCATGATGCGGGCAAACCCTTCGTAGCTATCGACCACGTCGGCATACGCATGACCATTTCCTGACAGGAATTGGGCTATTCTGTGCACTCCCATGCTCGGGACGCCTTTTATTACGTCTATTCTCTTAAAAGGAGAAACCAGCAGGACCCTCGGCAGATGCCTGCCGTGAGCGGAAACAGGGGAGTACCTTGTTATCCCTTTGATGGAAGTATTAACTCTTACCATGCTGCCTTATTATCGGCAAATCCTGAGGAAAATTTCAGGGGAAAAGTGATATGGTTTAAGGGGTAAAAGAGTGAGATATGCGCGGATCACCTCAAGTTAATTATACTACAAAATTACTTGGGAAGTGGGGAAATGGGGAGTGAGAAGTGGGTTTAGATGTGGGGAGTTGGGAGTGGGGAAGAGGCGATATGTTATAATGCCGGTATAGATCAAATTAGAAAAGGACCGGTTCTTCAAAAAACATGCTTCAGGTAAATAATATTTCATTGTCGTTCACCGATCAGCAGATCCTTGACGACGTAAGCTTTAATATCCACAGCGGCGAGCGGATCGGCCTTGTGGGGCGCAATGGCTCCGGCAAGACCACCATCTTCAAGCTGATCGCCGGCGAGCTGACGCCCGATGAAGGGCGCATCGCCATCCCCAAGAACTATACCATCGGCTACCTTAAACAACACCTTACCTTTACGCAAGTCACCGTCCTGGAGGAAGCATGCACCGGCCTTAAACCCGAAGAGCGCGACCAGATATGGAAAGCCGAAAAAATACTCTCCGGACTCGGTTTCTCGGAGGACGAGCTGCAAAAATCGCCCGCGGAATTTTCCGGCGGATTCCAGGTGAGGCTGAACCTGGCAAAAGTGCTCCTGGGTGAGCCACACCTGCTGCTGCTGGACGAACCTACCAATTACCTGGACATAGTCTCCATACGCTGGTTCACCAAGTTCCTGCAGGAATGGGAGAATGAACTGATGCTTATAACCCACGACCGCGACTTTATGAACAGCGTCACCACGCACACCATGGCCATCCACCGCAAGAAGCTGAAGAAGCTTGAAGGCGATACCATAAAACTATACGAGCAGATCGCCGTTGATGAGGAAGTGTACGAGAAAGAACGCCGCAAAAAACAAAAGAAACGCGAAGACGCCATGGAGTTCATTAACCGCTTCCGCGCCCAGGCCGCCCGCGCAAGCCTGGTCCAATCCAGGATAAAAGCCCTGGATAAGATGGGAAAAATGGAGGAGCTGAACAAGATAGTTGAGCTCGGCTTCAGCTTTAACGCTGCCCAGTTCCAGCCGCAATTCCCCTTGCGTGTGGAGAATATCAAGTTCGGCTATACGCCTGAACACACTCTCATAGAAGGCCTCTCGCTTGAGATAAGGAAAGAAGACCGCATATGCGTGGTGGGCAAGAACGGCAAGGGCAAGTCCACGCTGCTGCGGCTGCTGGCCGGTGAGCTAAAGCCGCTGGAGGGCAAGATCACTCCGCACCCCACAAGCAAGATAGGATATTTCGGACAGACCAACATGGAGCGGCTTAACCCCAACAATACGATAGAACAGGAGCTGCACAACCTGCGCCCCGACATGAACTATACCGACATCCGGAAGACATGCGGCGCAATGATGTTCCCGGGGGACTTGGCCCTTAAAAAGATATCAATACTCTCCGGCGGCGAAAGGAGCCGCGTATCGCTTGGAAAGATACTGCTTACCCCCACCAACCTGCTGCTGCTGGACGAGCCGACGAACCATCTGGACATAGAATCCTGCGACTCCATGATAGCCGCGCTCGATGAATTTTCCGGCGCGGTGGTAATAGTAACTCACTCCGAGATGTTCCTTCACCATCTGGCGAACAGGCTGATAGTGTTCAGCGAGGACAAGGCTTTCCTTTTTGAGGGCACTTACCAGGACTTCCTGGACAGGGTAGGCTGGGAAAATGAGGGCAAGAGACCAAAGAAACAGAAGATGTCCGCATCTACCTTAAAGGACGAAAAATCCGCAGTTTCGGAATACAACAAAAAGTTCAAGGCCCTTCACGCGAAGATCGCCGGGATCGAGAAAAATATTGATGATGAAGAGGCCGCCCTGGAGGAGAACGATAAAAAACTTATCGAGACTGTCAAGGGCGGGGACTCGGCCATTATAAAGTCCTTACAGATAAAAGGCCACAATCACCAGCAGAAGATAGACGAGTGGTATAAAGAACTGGAAGCGCTTATTGCCGACCTGGATGTCCTGGAAAGTTCAAAGCCCGCGAGCCAGAGGACGAGAAGCTGAGCTTTGTTCATAGGATCACCTCGAGGCAATTATACTACAAAATAGCTTGGGAAGTGGGGAAATGGGGGAATGGGAAGTGAGTTTGGGTAATTGGGGAGTAGGGGAGTGGGGATATGAAGGGCAGGGGAAATACTTAGGCCTTAATTTTTCTTTTCTTCAGGTTTTTGGCAGCGGCGGATGAAATTTCGTCGTTAACATGCTCTTTAAGCTCCAGAAGAGAGGCAACGGGTGTGTCCGGGCTTTGCGCAGCTATTAATTGAACACAATTAAACCCGCTGGCAGCCCATTCCATAAGGTTTTCCTCTTTTGTTCCCCTTTCTCTCAGTGTCCTGATAGCAGCCATCGCGATCTCGTCATTGGCATGCTTGATCAGTCCATATTGGGCCTTTATCGGGGTTTCCTTGCTGTTCGCGGCCAACAATGCAACTGCGTTAAATCCATCCGCAGCCCAATCCATAAGGTTTTCCTCACTTGCTCCTCTCTCTCTTAGTGTAGCGATAGCGGCCAATGAAATCTCGTCATTGGCATGCTTGATCAGTTCATATTGGGCCTTTATCGGGGTTTCCTTGCTGGTTGCGGCCAACATTTGAACGGCGTTAAAGCCCTCCGCAAGCCATCCCATGAGCACTTCCTCTTTTACTCCCTTGGACCTGAGCTTCGCGACAGCGTCCAATGCGATCCTGTCATTTGCATGCCTTGCCAGCTTAAAAAGGGATTGGGTCGGAGTGTCATCGCTTCTCGCGGCTATGGATTGGGTGTGATTAAATCCCTGCGCTGCATGTTCCATGAGTCCCGCATTATCAACTCCATTGGCCTTTAGCGTTTCGAAGGCAGCTTGTGAAATATCGTCATTGGCATGCTTTAGAAGTGCGATCAGAGATCCATTGGGAGTGTTCTTGCTGCGCGCGGCTATAATTACAACATCGTTAAATCCCTTCGCAGCCTCCTCCATGATGTCGGATTCCGGCACCTTATTTTCTCTTAATGTTTTAATTGCCGCCTTGGCGATATGGGTCTTTACATTTCTGACAAGCTTAAATAAATGCGGCGTGGGGGTATCAACGCTTTGAGCGGCGATATGCAGCATCTTTGCGTTGTAATCGTCCGGCACGATCTTTGAAAGCACCGAAAGCGCTCCCGCAGGACCGCCTATACTCATGGCAAAATTGGCCATTTTCACAGCAAAGAGCATGAACCCGAGCGAGGGGAGCCTGTTTAGATCTTCGTTGTTATCTACCGCCGCCGCCATGATCTGAGCCTCCGGCACGCTTTTTTTCCTGAGGGTATCCAGAGCAGCCAGCGCAACAGTGTCGTTCTTTTTCCCCAGAAGTTCAAATAACAGGTCATTTGGAGTTTTCATGCTGGACGCTGCTTTTAATTGGTCTTCCAATTTGCTGCTATTTGCGGCAATGCGCATTTCTTCTATTTCAGGATCGGTCTCTTTAGGAGCGATCTTTAAAGCAGCGATTATTGGCGCGGTGCTGAGTTTTATGTCAGTTACACAACCGGGAATAAGTTTAGCGGCGCAGTGCTTTGTCTTCCTGAAAGCTTCCATCGGGGTAAGGTTCGCTATCCTGGCAAATCCGCTATTGCCTGATACCTGCAGCACCCGCCTCAAGCCGGCTACGGTTCTCCTGACACTCATATTTGAAAAAAGGCTTGCCATTTGATCCTCCCAAATTAATATACCTTACTATATTATTATCGTCATTTTTTGCGGAAGATTTCAATATTTCGAGGAATATTGTTCAGGTAGGAGAAGTGGGTTTGGGAGGGAGGAAATGGGAAGTACGAAGGGCGAAGTGAAAAGTGAGGAGCGGGGAGTAGAGAGTTAAGGTTTAAAGCCGACATCAATACGCCTTTCTTCTTCCGCCGGCGGCTCCATCAGCTTATTGATGGCGTCAAATACCTCGCGGAATTGACCGTCATACTTTGCCTCGATCTGCTCGATTTTTTCCTTCAATTCCCTGTATCCGACGAACATCCTTCGGAGCTTCGTGAATGTGCGCATGATCTGGATATTCACGGCAACCGCGCGGTCACTGCTCAGGACGGATGACAGCATAAGTATCCCGTGCTCGGTGAAAGCATAGGGAAAATATCTCCTTCCGCCAGGTTTCAAGGTCACAAATTGTGGCCTTGAACTTGAGATGCCAAATTGGCATCTCAAAATCTCCCATTCTTCCTTGTTTAGCTGGAACATAAAGTCCTGCGGAAAGCGTCTATTGTTTCTCTTTACCTGCCTGTTCAATTGACTAGTATCAATCCCATATAGTGCAGCCAGATCCATATCCAGCATCACTTTATACCCTCTAATAATGTATATTTTGTTCTCAATGACCTCCACCGGCACCAGTTCATCGCTCATAGATAAGCCCTCCTTTGATCAAATATATCAGCAATTATCTCGCCAAAAAGATCACGAGGAAAACGTTTATGAATGTAGTGGAATTAGACAGTTAAATGTAGCAGCTTTCGACAAATCTCTATTCTATTATCTCTTATCCCGCTTCCCTCCGATATTCATCCTTGTAAAAATACCTGCCATTTGATTGCCTCCAGAATTACTGCGATCAACCGTCTTATTATCGATGGCTTTAAAAGAAAATTTCAGTCCAAGTGAAATATTCCGCGCTATCTGACGATAAATAACTGTCCGACATCTAGCTTTAAAGGAGCGTTAATAGTGGCAAAAAAGGTTGGTTTCAACCCAGGACGGCCGATACGCGGCTACGCGATATCCCCTTCCCATATGTTCTCCATCATTAATAACCGCTTTAATCTGGGCGTAGGGGCGGATACCGCGTTCAAAGGCATGATGGTTTACAGGCTTACAGGGCTCTCCGAAAAGGACAGGCAGAAACTGGCCGTCAGGATCAACAGACTGGATCCGGATATAGAGTCTGTAAACAATATCCTCGGGCGCGTCAAATTGAATATCATGAGGGCTGATAACGGTTTCAGGATAGTGGACATTGCCGTTACAAAAAGGCCGGATGCGGCAATTCCCGCGGCGCCGGCAAGGGATATGACGGCAAACGAAAAATTCGAGGAATTCGACAGGGCCGCCAAGAAAGCGGGCGACCCTTTCATAGAAGGATTCGACTCGCTTGATGATACGCAGAAGACCGACCTTGCGGTAAGGTTCTCCAGGAGGAAGCCCAGGCTCATTGTAGACACGATAGCCCGATTCGGCATCTCCGAAGAGTGTTTATGGGCCTCCATCATAGAACAGTGCTGCGAGAACAAGGACGGAGCGCTTGAGACCCTCAGTAGATGGAAAGAACTGAACATGAAGGAGCCGGATTCAATAATAAACGTTTTGACCGCCTGCGCTACGCACGGTGCCGCGACAGAAACTGCCAAGCGCCTTAATAACGTTATCATCGATGATAATGAGGTCCGCAGGATCGCCCGCCTCTGCATGGATAACGGCGGAGCCAGGGAAATAGCATTCTCCGGGAACATCGTAAGGAAATTGAAAGATGCCGACAGGACGCACCTCGCCCTGCTCAACGTGAGGGAGCAGGATGAAAATTTTGTCATTAACCACTTTTCCATGTTCAGGCTGAGATATGACGCGGATAAAGCGAAGGTCGCGGCGGAACATTTCACTAAGAACGGATGGAACCGTTTTTCGCTAGACATCGACAAGTTCGGCATAACAAGTGCGAAGGAACTTAATCGGCTCGCTGCGCTCTGGATGATATCTCGTTATGAAGAGAGGCTGGATACCAAGATAGACGAGAGCGAAAAGCAATTCAGCAATGAAGACCTGGCAACTCTTGAAACTGTCGCCAATATCCTTTGCCGCAGATTGCGCGGTAACCATGACAATGATCTCGACCGCGTGCTGAGCGGTTTTATGATGGATCATTATACCGAGGGCGTGCCCATGTTTGGCCAGCTCGTAGAACTTATGCGGAAAAAGCAACGCGATGATTATTGGGGGACGGGATTCAGGTTTTAGAGGATCCGCGTTTTCCGGAAATTCGGATCCCCAGAAGGAGATGCACATGGCTTTAAGAGTGCCGCGATCGATAGCAGGAAGAGAACGTTTTAAGACACGCGTCATGAACGCGCTCAGACAGACACAGGAGATGGTGTCGGGCAGGAAATTCAGAGGCGGCAGCGTGGACAGCGATCTTGTTTTTTTGGCGGATAAATTCAGAGCAGCGCCAAGAATGGATGTTGCTGAAATGGACGCGGACGTGGTGACGAATTACCTCGACTACAGGGGCGTGATGACAAGCAGGGCGAACGCGGATGTCCTGATGCTTATATCCGCAAAGAGCAGGCGGATCGAACCGTGGATGTGGATGCAGCCGGTATGGGGAGGGCTTCTTCCGGCAGGAATAGTCGGCTTTGACCTGGCCGAGTGCAGGGAGATAAACCCGTACGGCCTGCCGCTTTCAGTTCTTTACGGCGGTGCGGGATCGGACGCATCGAACGTCCTCCTGGCTACCAACGGCACAAAGGTGATAATGGTCAACCTGCCCAACAGCTATCACCTCCTGCCTGAAAAGGTGTCCCAGTGGGACAGCATACCTCCCGGCGAACCGTGCAAATTCCATTATGGTTATACGGTGTCGACTCAGCATAGAATGCGGGATTACGCGCAGATGTTCGTCGGCGAACTAAAGGCGATGGGCGTTGAAAAGGATGACGTTGTCCGCGTCCGGAAGATCGACGTCGGGGAGGTGACGGGCGCGGAAATAGTTTTCAGGTGGCGCCATCCCTCACAGAAGAAGAAGGTTGAAAGGACGTTCACTCTCCTCAACGAAGACATGACGAATTTCGGGAAGTGGGGGGAGGGGGCCGTAGGTATCCTGGGAGGCGGGATCGATGTCTACTTTGAAAGGGCGGCCAGCAGAATGCCAAAGAGCCACGACCGTTACCTTTTATCGGTCGCCAGATCTGTAACGAACGATGGCTACCTGGTATTGGATGATCCGATGAATTACACGGATACGCCCGATACGCATCTGGAGAGAGGGCTATTCTCTAAACCATACACCACGGGTTGGATGGACTGGTGGGAACGGTTCATACCCAGAACAACCCCATACGGCTGGAGACAGGAATTAAGACGCAAGCTCACCTGATCCCCTGTCCCCGCCTGCCCTATACAAAAGCCCGCCCGTGATGTAGAATCTTCAGGTCAAAAGGAGGCCCCTTTATGGAACACAAATTGCCTGAACTGTCGTTCGCGAAAGATTCACTGGCCCCGAACATCTCACCGGAAACGCTTGATTACCATTACGGAAAACACCACGCGGCATATGTCGCCAACCTCAACAAGCTGATACAGGGGACGGAATTCGAGGACAAAACACTTGAGGAGATGATCAAGAAGGCGACCGGCGGGGTGTTCAATAACGCCGCGCAGCACTGGAACCATTCATTCTACTGGAACTGCCTTTCGCCGAAGGGCGGGGGAGAGCCGGAGGGGGCGTTGGCTGATGCCATCAAAAAGAGCTTTGGATCATTTGAGGGGTTCAAGGAGAAGTTCACGAATTCGGCCACTACGCTTTTCGGCTCCGGCTGGGCATGGCTGGTAAAGAACAGCGACGGCAGCCTGGCGATAGTCAACACAAGCAACGCAGGAACGCCGCTCCAGGAGGGCAAAAAGGCCATAATCACCTGCGATGTCTGGGAGCACGCGTACTATATCGATTACCGCAACGCCCGCGCCAAATACCTGGAGGCTTTCTGGAAGATAATTAACTGGAAGTTCGCGCAGGAAAATTACAAGTAAAAGATCTACTTTTTCGGTGATGCTTCCGCGGTAGCGGCTTTCTTTTTCTGCCAGAAGAGCAGCTTTCCCTTTAAGCCTTCCCAGAAACTTATGGTCTGTTTTCCCGTATTGGCGGCTGTATCGGAGAGCTTGTAGCCCACGTTCGCTATGGTATCAAGAGGCATCTCCACAATTCCCTTTGACATACCCTTGTTGACGCCGGCCTGAAAATCCTGGCCGGTGCTTTCCGCGAGTTTCATCAACTTTTGCACGTCAATTATCTGCCGGTCGATCCTGTCCAGTGTCTTGGGCATGTCGCGCCTTACCAGCCTGAGCTCAAACGTGAAATTGGCAAGTGAGACCGAGAAAAGAAAAACGCTGACCGCCAGCGCAACAAGCCCGAGCGCCAACGGATTAGCGAAATACTTGACGATCCTGCCCGCGATATCCTTGAAACTTTCCATAAGGCAATTATAGGATACATTGGATCGGTTGGCAATATTGCCATTGAAGAGAGTAAATGATACACTTCGCAAAAAGGAGGGCTTATGAATATCTATCAATGGGCAGTTGAAGCGTTGCTCGGGATCCTCTGGGTATACAGTTTATACGCGATATTGAATCCGGCAAAGACAGTTAAGTTCACGATCGACCGCAACATGAAGGCGATGAAGTTCTACAAGATCAAGGCATCAATGAAGCCGACAAAAAAATCAGAATCGATCATCCGCAACGGCCATATTTTGGTGCTTGTATTGCTCACTGTCTACATGGCGATCGTTTATTTGTTCGGGAACGCTTTCATGCTCCAGTTCATCAGGTAAAAATATAAATGAGCTCGCCGATCGTGAATGGAAAGGACTTTCAAAAGGCCTTGAAGGACATGGACAAGGCGATCGTCCTTTTCTACGCTTCCTGGTGCCCGTTCTCAAAAAGGTTCCTCCCGATATTCGAAAAGCACGCAAAGGACAAAGGATCGAACTATCTGCGCGTGATGATTGACGAGATGGAAGATGTGTGCGACAAATATTCCGTCGATGTCTATCCCACCGTGCTTTTTATTGAAAAAGGGGAGGTCGCAAAAAGGCTTGACGGGGTATCGGGGAAAGGGTTGAACGAAAAAAAGCTGACGGACTTCATAGGAGCATGCAAGGCTTAACATGGCAGAAAAGAACGCGAAGATAAGCGTCACAAAGAACGGCCCGTACCTTGTGTCCGGGAATGTCCCGCTGGCCAAAGAGATGATAGTGGCCGATGACAAGGGTATACCGATAAAGTGGGAAAAAGGGAAAACATTCCCGGGCCAGAAGGATTACTCTTTATGCCGATGCGGGCAGTCAAGAAACAAGCCGTTCTGCGACGGCACGCACGCGAGCACGGATTTTAACGGCACCGAGACAGCCGGCCACAAGAGTTTTTTGGAGCAGAATGATCCCACTATAGGGCCGGACCTGATATTGAACGATGCCGAGGAATTTTGCGCTATAGCAAGGTTCTGCCACAGGGCGGGGGATGCCTGGAATCTTACGGAAAATTCAGATGATCCTGCAAAGCAAAAAATCGCGATCCAGGAGGCGTGCGATTGCCCCTCCGGAAGGCTTGTGGTATGCGATAAAAAAACAGGAAAGCCGATCGAGCCTGGATTTGAGCCTTCCATCAGCGTGGTGGAGGATACTGCTCAAATGATAAGCGGGCCGCTCTGGGTAAAAGGCGGCATCCCGGTCGGATCTTCGGACAGCTTTCAATATGAGATAAGGAACCGCGTCACATTATGCCGATGCGGCGGGTCAAAGAACAAGCCTTTCTGCGACGGAAGCCACTGCAATATCAAATTCAATGACGGGGACGAGTCGCTGGGCCGGAAATAGCCGACCTCTTCTATCTGCGCTTTTTTAATCCCGCTTTTGGGTGTTATAATACATATTGCCAACACATATCTGATCGGAGGGGATGAATGAACTGGGGCCGGAAAGTCGTGAGGGAATATTACAGTAACGGGATACTGAAGACCGTCAGCACCTTCAAGGGGAGCAAGCGCGACGGGATAACGAAGCAGTATTACGACAATGGCGCCATAAAAATAGAGGCTAACTTCAAGGAAGGGAAGCCGGACGGCAAGTGCAGGCAGTATTATGACGACAGCACGATGATGGCGGAGGAGCTGTACAGGAACGGCATATTGTTGATACAGAAAAAATATGACAGGAAGGGGCAGCTGAGCGACCTTGCAAGGGAGTATTACGAGACAGGCGCCATCAAGATAGAGATCAGCTTCCGGGCAGGCAAGCCCGAGGGACTTTCAAGGGAATATTATGATGACGGCGCACTCATGGCGGAGGAGCTATACAGGAACGGCGCCCTCGTAAGCCAGAAAAGGTTCGACAGGGCTGGCAGGCTTGAGGGGATAGTAAAGGAATATTACGAGAACGGTTCCTTGCGCACCGAGACCGATTACGGCATCGGGATGTACAAGGAATATTACAGGGAAGGCGGGATAAAGCAGCAGGCGTGTTTCAAGGAGGGCAGGCCCCATGGGCTGGTGAAGGAGTATTTTGGCAGCGGCACGCTGGCGGCGGAAGACGACTATGACGAGGGAAAGCTTGTGGGAAGCAGAAGGTTCGATCCCGCGGGAAGCATGACCAGCTCAACGGGGACATTGAGCGAGAAAGAGGCTATCAAGGAGGAAAAGCCGGCAGAGAGGGAGACCTTTGAGGATTATTTTAAGGAAATAGAGTCAGCGCCAGCCGGCGACCTTAAGGCGATAGAGCCAAGTGTTGTTGAGGTCAAGGAAGAAACCCCGCCGGCAAAAGTTGAAACAGAGCCGCCAAAAAAGGTGATCAAGGAGAAAAAGGCCAAAAAGGTAGAGCTGCCGCCGCCCCCGCCGGCGCCGGAACCACCACGTGAGACCATCGAGAAAATTAAAAGCAAAGCGCAGGAGAAAGAAGCCCTTGAGAGGTCGTTCGAGGAAAAATTCATCAGGGAGCTTGAGCAGATAGAGCCGGCCAGGGTAAGCGAGGAGAAGCCGGAGCCCATCAAGGAGGAAGCCAAGGCGCCTGAACCACAAGTGATAATTGAGGAGCAGCCCAAATCTGTTATCGAGGAGATCCCCGCAATAGAAGAGAATATCCCGCAAGCGGCGGCGCCAATGGAAGAAGAAAAGAAAGCGTTCCGTCCTCCAATAGAGGAACCGGCAGGATCAGAGATGAGCGGGGACGTGATCAAGGAATCTTTCAAGGGAGGCGCGTTGAAAGCGGAAATAAGCACAAGGAACGGCAAACGCCATGGACTGACAAGGGAATACTATGAGACCGGCGAATTGATGGCGGAGCTGGAATATAATGAAGGGGAAGTGGTCAGCCAGGTAAGGTACGACAAGACTGGGCGGTTCTTCTATAAGTTCAGGAAAAAACAGAGTGAATAGCAAAAAGCTGATGAATAACAGGACAAAACTATCACTCATATCATTGATCGCAGTTTTAGCCCTGGGGCTTTTGCTGTATTCGCGGGTTCAACTTTCCCGCGGTACGATAATATTAAACGAGAAGGATGACGGCAGCGTGATCCACCTTAATACCGGCCAGCAATTGCAAGCCGTCCTGAACGGCAATCCTACAACGGGGTATAACTGGGAGAACGCGACAATTTCGTCAAACGTCATAAAACGAGTGGGGGAGATAGAATTCAGACCCGCCTCGCGAGCAATTGGGGCGCCAGGAAAAGTCACTATGCGATTTAAGGCGATGGCGCCGGGACAGGCGGAGTTGAAATTGATATACCGGAGGCCATGGGAGAAAAACATCCCTCCGATTGATACGTTTCGGGTCAGTGTAACAGTAAAGTAAAATGGAAAAGATTTTGGATATTGATTTTACGGGAAGTCCCATTGAAGCCGTTTATGATGCGTTAAAGACCTCGCAGATCGGCCTCACCGAGAAAGAAGCGCACAGGAGGCTGCGCTTATACGGAGTTAATGCCCCCGCAAAGAGAAAAAGAATATCCGCGATATCGCTGCTCATCTCAAAGATCATCAATCCGCTGGCAGTCTTGCTTTTCATAATAGCCGGGTTTTCCCTGTTCTTCGGGCAGAGGATCAGCGCGATGATCGTGTTCCTGATGGCCGTGATAAGCATTCTCTTTTCTTTTGTACAGGAATACAAGGCGGGCAAGGAAGCTGAAAAACTGAGCGAAATGGTAAAGGCCACGGCCACGGTTTACCGCCAGGGAAAACAAAAAGAAATACAGATAAAGGACATAGTTCCCGGGGATGTAGTGGACCTTTTTGCCGGGGACATGATCCCTGCGGACCTCAGGATAATTTCCTGCAAGGACCTTTTCATCAACCAGTCGTCATTGACAGGAGAATCGTTCCCCGCGGAAAAATTCCCGGGCCCCCTCAGCGCCGAAACGCATTCTGTCACGGACCTCAAAAACATCGCTTTTATGGGATCCAGCGTCGTGAGCGGAACAGGGCTTGGCGTTGTGGTAAAGACAGGGAGGGCCACCCAGTTCGGCGAACTGGCGTACCGTCTGACTACGATCAACGTGGAAACAAGCTTTGATAAGGGGATACGCGATTTTACCTGGCTTATGATAAAAGCGATGGTGGTAATGGTGCTTTTCATCTTTGCCATAAACGCGCTGAGGCGCGGCAATTTCATCGAATCTCTCCTGTTCTCGCTCGGTGTTGCGGTGGGGCTTACTCCGGAAATGCTCCCAATGCTTGTCACGGTGAACCTTTCAAAAGGCGCTATTTCCATGGCGCGAAAAGAAGTGATAGTAAAAAGATTGAATTCCATACAGAACTTCGGGGCGATGGATGTGCTCTGCACGGACAAGACCGGCACGCTTACCCTGAACCACATTGTCCTGGAAAAACACTGCGATGTGGTGGGCAAAGAGAGCGAGGATGTCCTGCTTTTTGCTTATATAAACAGCTCTTATCAGACAGGGCTGAAGAACCTCCTGGATGTGACCATCCTGAAGCACGAGAAATTCGCGATGAGGAAGTTCAAGAAGATCGATGAGCTTCCGTTCGATTTTGAGCGAAGGCTTATGTCGGTGGTGGTGGAGATGGAGGGACATCACAGGCTTATAACAAAAGGCGCCCCCGAAGAGGTATTCAAAAGATGCGCAAAATATGAACTGGAAGGCAATGTCCATGAGATGCATCACGGTCTGCACGCCGAACTGAAGAAGGAGTTCGATGACTTGAGCGCGGAGGGATTCAGGGTGCTCGCCGTGGCATACAGGGATGAGCCGCGTGACAAGAAGGCCTTCTCCAAGGAGGATGAAAAAGACCTTGTGCTCAAGGGATACATGGCGTTCCTCGACCCGCCAAAGCCCTCGGCTAAGCAGGCGATCCAGGCATTGAACAAGCTGGGCATAGAAGTAAAAGTGCTGACAGGCGACAGCGAGATAGTAACGGCAAAGATCTGCAGGGAAGTGGGATTGAACATCACGGGACTGGTGGACGGAGATCAGCTGGATAATATGGATGATAAGCGCCTGCTGGAAGCAGTCCGGACAACGACAGTGTTCGCAAGGTTATCGCCGTTCCAGAAGCAAAGGGTGATCCGCGCGCTTCACGACGCCGGGCATACAGTGGGATACCTGGGGGACGGCATAAACGACGCGCCCGCGCTAAGGGCATCGGATGTGGGCATATCGGTGAACAACGCGGTGGACATCGCCAAGGAATCCGCGGACATGATACTGCTGCGGAAAAGCCTGATGGTCCTTCGCGAAGGCGTAATAGAGGGGAGAAGGACTTTCGGCAATATTGTTAAATACATAAAGATGGGGGCAAGCTCCAATTTCGGCAATATGCTCAGCATGACCGGCGGCAGCATGTTCCTGCCGTTCCTGCCGATGCTGCCGATACAGATACTTCTGAACAATTTTCTTTACGACATGTCGCAAGTAGCGGTACCCACGGACGAAGTGGACAGTGACTACCTTACCATGCCTCGGCCATGGAAGATCAGCTCGATAAGAAGGTTCATGATGATAATCGGGCCGATAAGCTCGATATTTGATTTTATCACCTTCGGGGTCATGCTTTTTGTTTTCAGGGCATCGGCCGCCCTTTTCCATACGGGGTGGTTCATAGAATCTTTGTGCACCCAGACGCTCGTGATCTATGTGATACGTACAGGCAAGATACCTTTCCTTGAAAGCTGGCCAAGCAGGTCCCTTATGCTCACTTCAGCTTTCATCGTAACGCTGGGGATGATCATCCCGTTCACCCCGCTGGCAGATGACTTCGGATTCGTGGCCCCTCCGCCTTTATATTATTTGATCCTGATAACGATAGTTGTCACTTATTTATTGCTCGTCCAGACAGTCAAGAGCTGGTTCGTGAGGAAATACGGCTTCGATTAGCGGAAAAGATCGATATTTTATTAGAATATTTTGGATTTAATGATATAATTTAGCTTCTTTTATGATTTCCGTGTGAAAAACCTCACACTTAGAAGGGAAAATTATATATCAGGATCGACCATCATCCTTGACCGTTATTAATAAAATATGAATTACAACGTTGTACTTCTAAGTATTGTTTTTATCCCGGTGATCGGATCGTTCGTACTGCCTTTGATAGGCTGGGTGTCAAAAAGAGCCAGGAATATCCTGGCATTATTGTTCATTTCAGCATCGCTCCTTCTTTCATTGTCATTGATCCCTTCCGTTATGTCGGGGAACATCATTAACTTCAGCAAGCATCTTGCTTTCGGGTTCAACCTTATCCTTACGGCGGACGGCCTTGCCGTATTCATGGCGTGCGTCTCATCCGCGATAAGCGCTTTGATCATCCTTTATTCTTTCGATTACATCAGCCATTACGAGAACCAGAACGAGTATTATTCCATGGTGGTGCTCTTCTGCGGCTCCATGATGGGCCTTGTATTTTCGGCGAACCTGATACTCCTTTTCATTTTCTGGGAGCTGACGGCCATAACAAGCTGGCGGCTCATAGGCTATTTCCGCGAAAAGAGCCATGTCATAAAAGCCGACAAAGCTTTCCTAATTACTGTCTTTGGCGCTCTCATGATGCTGATAGGGTTCATTGCCATATTCCAGCAGACAGGCTCCTTCGACCTGGCGGCGATCAAGGGCAGGCATTTTTCTGACATCATACTGCTGCTGATACTCGCCGGGATATTCTCAAAGTCGGCCACACTGCCTTTCCACACGTGGCTTCCGGACGCCGGCGTTGCCCCGTCCCCGGTCACGGCGCTGCTTCACGCCGCTGTCCTTGTCAAGATCGGCGTGTATGTTTTCGCAAGATTGTTCGTGGCAACTTTTGCTGCAAATTCTCTCATGCATGTGATATTGCCTTTGGTGGCTGTCATCAGCACTCTTGTTGCGGCGGGTGCGGCGTTCATTGAGACGGACCTGAAGAGGATAATAGCTTATTCCACCGTAAGCCAGATAGGGTTCATATTCTTAGGGTTCGCATCGGGCAATGTGATAGGCGTTACCGGCGCACTACTCTACATATTGATGCACGGCCTTTCAAAAGCCGGGCTGTTCCTTTGCGCGGGGATAATCGAGCAGAACACGAAAACAAAAGACATCACGATGCTGGGCGGGCTCATCAATACCATGCCTGTCACCGCAATATCATTTCTTCTGTGCGCTTTCTCCGTGATGGGGATCCCGCCTTTTGGCGGTTTCTTCAGCAAGTACATGGTCTTTGCCGGTTCGATACAGGCAGGGCAATACGTGATGGCATCGTTATTCTTGATAGGCGCGTTCATGACGATAATCTATCTTTTCCGCGTGTTCAACATGGTTTTCCTTGGCGAGGAAAGGTTCCCCTCGGTCAGGGAGGCTTCGGGATTGATGGTGGCGTGCGTCGCGGTTTTCGCCTTGCTTTCTCTGGCGGGCGGACTGTTCATTAATTTCCCGGCACAGTTCGCCAGGGTTTCTGCCCAGCAGATGATGGGGATGATAAAATGATCATGGATCTGCCCTGGATAGGATTCGGGATAAACTTTTCACTGAGGATAGATCAGTTAAGCGCGTTCGTGATCATAGCGGCCAACATATTCGGCTTGCTTGTCGCGCTTTATTCAATTCCTTTCATGAAAGGCAAAAGATTTGCAGGCCAATTTTTTATATATCTTTTGCTATCGCTTATATTTATCAATGGCGCCGTGCTGGCGGACAACCTGATAGTGATGCTTTTCTTCTGGGAAGGCCTTCTTGTGACGATGTTCGCGATGATCATGATCGGGAGCAGGAACGCGTTCAGGACAGCGATCAAGGCGTTCATCATCGTGGGGATATCGGACCTGTGCATGATGCTGGGGATAATCCTTGCCGGACATCTGGCGGGAACGCTGGAAATGTCGAAGATAAATCTCCCGCTGGACGCACTGGGAAGCGTCTCGTTCATATTGCTTATGATCGGAGCTATCGCGAAGGGCGGTTCGATGCCTTTCCACAGCTGGATACCGGATGCGGCTATAGATGCTCCTCTTCCTTTCATGGCGTTCATGCCTGCGGCGATCGAAAAGCTTTTAGGTATATATTTTCTGGCAAGGATATCCTTGAACATGTTCCAGCTCACGACGACATCATGGATAAGCACGCTGCTCATGACCATCGGAGCGCTGACGATACTTCTTGCCGTGATGATGGCTTTGATACAAAAGGATTTCAAGAAGCTCCTTTCGTATCACGCTATCAGCCAGGTGGGATATATGATACTCGGGATCGGAACGGCGCTTCCCGCGGGGATCATCGGCGGGTTGTTCCACATGATAAACAATGCCATGTACAAGAGCTGCCTGTTCCTCACCGGCGGCTCGGTTGAGAAACAGACGGGGACAACCGACCTTAGCAGGCTTGGCGGAATAGGGATGAAGATGCCCGTAACGTTCACCTGCTTCATCATCACGGCGCTTTCCATATCCGGCGTGCCGCCTTTCAACGGTTTCTTTTCAAAGGAGCTTGTCTATGACGCTTCGCTTGAAAGGGGACTGATATTTTACCTTGCGGCGGTAATAGGGTCGTTCTTTACCGCGGCATCGTTCCTGAAACTTGGCCATGCGGCTTTTGTTGACAGGGCCCGCGAAGAACAAAAAAATTTAAAAGAGGTGCCGTTCGCGATGCAGGCCCCGATGATCCTGATAGCGCTGGGCTGTATCATTTTTGGTGTTTTCAACTATCTTCCCTTGGGCTGGCTGCAGCCGGTACTTGGAGCGCATGGTGCTAATGTACACAGCTTCGCGGGATTTCCAGCAAACCTGATGCTCGTGTTCATCACATTGATAGTGTTAGCCGCAGCTTTATTGAATCATTTGTATGGTGTTTGGAAAAGAGGGAGCGGGCTGAAGGCTGTTGATCATATCCACTATGCGCCGGTCCTGTCAGGAATATACGACAGGGCAGAACGGAAAGTTTTCGATCCTTATGATATCGGGATGAGCATCGTTTATTTCTTATCAAGGGTCCTTGAACGGGCGGATAAGGCGGTTGATTGGGTTTATGAGATACTGACTGTCAAATTGGCTTACGGGCTTACATATTATATAAGGAAGGCTCACGGCGGGAATTACGCCGTATACATGGCATGGTCGCTGGTCGGATTGCTGTTCGTCGTGATCTTTCTGGTAATTTAGGGGGATAAAAGTGTTTTCATTGCTTATTTTAATGCCGCTGCTCGGAATAATAATATTGAACCTGCCGCTTGGCGGGGTGATGAGAAAGACCACTTTCTGGTTGTGCCTGGCTTTATTTATGGCGCAGATCTGTCTTGTTCTGGCCCCTAACATGAATAATACAGGACCGTTCTTCAAGTTCGATCTTATTATTGATGAATTAAGCAGGGTGGTGCTTTTCTGCATAGCGCTTGTTTCGGCAGTATCGCTGCTAGCGGGAGAGCAGCTGATAAAGGACGAAAACCGAAAGTTCAATTTTGCCAGCCTTCTCCTTGCGGTTGTTGCCGGGATGAACGGCGTTGTCATGGTGAAGGACGTGTTTTCGCTCTATGTTTTCCTTGAGATCACTGCTGTCGCGTCGTTCATACTTATTTCTTTGTTCAGGGAAATGGGCGGGCTGGAAGCTGCATTCAAGTATCTGCTGCTCTCCGCGGTCGCCACGGTACTCATGCTCTCTTCAGTAGCACTGCTTCTTCTGCTTTCGGGCGACACGAGCTTTGCGGGTATAAATGCGGCCATCATCACATCGCCGCACAGCCATCTCATTATGCTGGCTATCGGGCTTTTCATTTGCGGACTTTTCATAAAGGGGGGGCTGATGCCTTTCCACGGATGGCTGCCGGACGCGTACTCCGCCTCACCTGCTCCGGTGTCGATACTTCTGGCGGGAATAGTAACGAAGACCGCCGGCGTATATTCGCTGATAAGGATAATGACGCTGGTCTTTGTTTTTGATGATCCCGTCAAATATGTGCTTATGTTCGTCGGTGCGGTCTCGATCGTGTTTGGAGCGCTGGCAGCCCTTGGACAAAGCGATCTCAAGAGGATGCTGGCATATTCAAGCATCAGCCAGGTGGGCTACATTATTATCGGGCTTGGATGCGGAACAGTACTTGGCATATTTGGCGCAGTTTTCCACCTGTTCAACCACGCGGTGTTCAAGTCGCTTCTGTTCGTCAATTCAGCCGCAGTCGAAAGCCAGACCAATACAAGGGACATGGATAAGTTGTCAGGGCTTGCGGAAAAAATGCCCCTTACAGGGGTCACCTCGTTGCTTGCAATGCTTTCTACCGCGGGAATACCTCCGCTTTCGGGGTTCTGGAGCAAGCTGTTGATAATACTTGCTCTCTGGCTTTCGGGGCATTATTTTTACGCGGTGGTGGCGATACTCGCAAGCGTTATAACTCTGGCATATTTCCTTTCGATGCAGAGGCGCGTTTTTTGGGGAAAAACAGGCAACGAATTCAGGGGTGTCAGGGAAGCTGGTATTTACCTTGCCATCCCCGCACTGATACTTGCGGCCATAACGGTAGCCGTGGGACTGATTTTCCCGTTCGTGATAAATATGTTCATCCAGTTGCCGGATATCATTGCCTTGCCTGCCGGCAGGCAGGGAGGTTAATTAGGACATGGAAAGCTTGATCCTTATAATATTGGTGGCGGCGGCTTTGTTCACCGTCATGACAAGGAGCCTGCTGCGGGCGGCGATAGGGCTTGCGCTCACAAGCGCGGTCCTTTCCATCCTCATGTTCAGGCTTGATTGCCCGATGGCCGCGGTATTTGAGCTTTCGGTATGCGCGGGGCTGATATCAGCCCTGTTCTTCAGCATAATAACGATCACGGAGCCCCTGACCCCTGAAAAGGTGGAGGAAGAAAGAAGGGCAAGGATGACCAGGTTCTGGTATCTGCCTGTCATCCTGGTCATTGCAGGCATTGTTTTGAGCTTCTTGAGCGTTTCGATCCATTTGAAATTGCCCGTGCCGGAAGCGAACAATGACGTGCGGGCCATACTGTGGCACTTAAGGCAACTTGACCTGGTAGGGCAGGTAATAATACTCCTGGCAGGCGTCTTCGGAATAGTTATACTTCTGAAGGAAGCGGGGAAAAAGAATGGATAGCCAGCTCATACATCTGTTCTGGACGTTCAGTATTTATGTGATCATGCTCCTCATAATCGGTGGCTACTGCATGCTTGCCACGCTTAACCTTGTGAGGGCATTGATAGGGCTTGAGATATTGATGAAAGCGGTGACATTGCTCATTATCGCAGCGGGCTATGTGAGCCGCCACCCGGCACAGGCGCAGGCTCTTGTGATAACATTGATCGTAATTGAGACCGTGGGGATAGCAATAGCAATGGGGATAGTGCTCAGCATATACAGGCACAAAAAGTCGCTGGATTCACGGAACATAATGAGCCTGAAAGGATGAAAGAGATGGCAAGATTTTTATTAACACCGCCCGTGGCGTTCATCTTGATATTATTGATATCATGGCTTCTTTCGTTCTTTTCTTCCAGGATCGCGTACAGGCCAAAGGGAACGCAGGAAGGCACGCGTAAGGCGTATGCTTGCGGAGAGGACACTTACAACGCGATGGTGCAGCCCGATTACAGCCAGTTCTTCATCTTCGCGTACTTTTTCACACTGGCGCACGTTGCCGTTCTCATTGTTGCCACAATGCCAAAAGGCGCGCTTGACGTGTTCGGCATCGCTTTAATGTTCATTGTGGCTGTGCTGATATCGTTGTTCGTTCTTTTCAGGAGAGAGGCCTGATGGGAATAGTAAGTAAAGTTATCAACTGGTCAAGGCTTAAATCGCCCTGGGTGCTCCACTTCAACACGGGTGCCTGCAACGCCTGTGACATTGAGATCGTTGCGTCGCTCACTCCAAGGTACGACCTTGAGCGATTCGGCGTCCAGTTGAAGGCGACGCCAAGGCATGCGGACATACTTCTTTGCTCGGGGCCCGTCACCCGCCAGGTGAAGGACAGGCTTTGCAGGATATATGAGCAGATGCCCGAGCCAAAGTTTGTGGTAGCTGTCGGGACGTGTGCCTGCTCCGGAGGTGTGTTCAGGGGATGCTACAATATCGAGGGCGGCATAGACATGGTCATTCCGGTATCGGCATACATCCCCGGATGCCCTGTAAGCCCCAAGGCGCTGATGGACGGGCTAGTCAAGCTTTTAAAAAGTCTGGAGGAAAAATAATGTCGGCAGAAGAAGACATCAAGCAGAAGCTGGCCGGAAGGTTCCCTTTTCTTCAGGACAAGATCACTGTGAAAAGGGATCGAAGGATATTCCTGGATGTGGGCATTGACAATTTCAAGGAGGTCCTTCAATTCGCGCTCAAGGAGCTCAACTTCACATTTCTGTGCACTGTCACGGGGCTTGATGACAGGGACAGGTTCAGCCTTATGTACCAGCTGGACCAGGGTTCGGGGATCATGCTGAACATCAGGACAAGCATTTTAAGGGATGATCCCGTGGTCGATTCGATCACACCCATTTTCCCTAACGCCGACATATATGAAAGGGAGCTGGTAGATCTTTTCGGCATAAAAGTGAAAGGACTTCCGAAAGGGGAAAGATACCCACTTCCGGATGACTGGCCGGCGGGGCAATATCCGCTTAGAAAAGATTTTAAAATAGAAGACTTGGACAAAAAGGAGAATATCTAAATGGCTGAGGAATTTCGTGTACCTATTGGTCCTCAACATCCGGCGTTAAAGGAGCCGGCAAGCTTCAGCATAGCCCTTAAGGGCGAAAAGATAATAGGGGTGGACGTGAGGCTGGGTTATAACCATCGGGGAATAGAAAAAGCGTGCGAGGAGAGGACATACATTCAGGACGTCTATCTGGTGGAGAGGATCTGCGGTATATGTTCCCATGCCCATTCCACATGTTTTGTCCAGGCAGTGGAGGAGATCGCCGGCATTGAGGTTCCAAAGCGTGCGCTTTACATCCGTTCATTGATTGCGGAGCTGGAAAGGATACACAGCCATCTTCTCTGGCTTGGCGTTGCTGCCCATGAAATAGGCTTTGACACTCTCCTGATGTTCACCTGGCGCGATCGCGAGATCGTGATGGACGTCCTTGCGGAGCTAACGGGCAACCGCGTCAACTACGGCATAAACGCCATAGGCGGGGTCAGGCGCGACATGGGCAAGGATAAGATCCCGGAGATACTTAAGCGCATCAATGTGCTTGAGGAGAGGACAAAATATTATATCGAGGTGGCCACGCAGGAGACGACGGTGGTGAACAGGTTGTCAGGCGTTGGGAAAGTTAAAAAAGATGACGCGCTTAAGTTGGGTGCAGTTGGTCCCACCGCCAGGGCATCGGGGATCGCCCGCGACGTGAGGAAGTATGACCCTTACGCGGCTTACAATGAGCTTTCCTTTGATCTGATAACCGACGACCACAATGATGTTTACGGCCGCACCATCGTAAGGGTAAAGGAACTTATCGAATCCTACAAAATGATCAGACAGATACTGAAAGACATGCCGGATGGGCCGATAGCCGTGAAAGCGCCAAGAAAAATACCGGCTGGGGAGGCGGTAAGCAGGTACGAAGCTCCAAGAGGGGAGCTTATGCATTACGTGAAAGCCAACGGCACGGACAAGCCGGAAAGGGTGAAGGTAAGGACTCCCACCCTCGCCAATATTCAGGCCGTTAAGCATATGCTGCGGGAAATGTATCTTGCGGACGTGCCTATTGTGGTGGCGGCGATAGACCCGTGTTTTTCCTGCACGGACAGGCTTATAGAGCTTAAAGATATCGACAAAAAGGATAGCAGCGTAATTGACTGGCAACGCTTAAGACAATACAGTATCGAATGGTACCGTGATAGGGGGATCGATTTCAAGAAATGATCAGCTCATTGTTCTATATATTGATATTCCCGGGTTTTCTATTCCTGAGCGTTTTCGGCTTGATCGCCGAGTATGTAGACAGGAAGTTCTACGCAAGGCTCCAGAACAGGGTGGGGCCGCCATGGTTCCAGCCGCTTGCGGATTTCATAAAGCTTGTTTCAAAGGAAAGCATCATCCCGAAGGACGCTAATCCCGCGATGTTCCAGCTTGCGCCGCTTTTCGCGCTCACTGCGGCATCCGTATCCATACTTTATATCCCTCTCTGGGGCATAAGCTCACTGTCCTCTTTTTCCGGTGACCTCATAGTTGTCCTTTATTTACTGACGATCCCCACTCTCGCGTTCTTCATCGGCGGGTGGTACTCGTCTTCGCTTTTCGCGAGGATAGGCTCGGTGCGCGCTGTCACGCAGCTTTTCTCATATGAGGTGCCGCTGTTCATTGGCGTGCTTACTGCTGCGCTTCTGGCGGATACGTGGTCTATTTCCGGCATTGCCGCATATTACACAAACCATCCGTGGTTCTGGCTCTTCAATCTTATCGGATTCGGCGTCTCGCTGACGGCACTGCTTGGCAAACTGGAAAAAGGGCCATTCGACATACCGGAGGCGGAAACGGAGATAGTTGCGGGAAGTTTTGTGGAATACAGCGGAAGGTTCCTGGCAATACTTCGGATGGCGATAAACACGGAAATGGTGGTTGGGGCATCCCTTCTTGCGGCGGTATTCCTTCCGTTCGGCTTGATGCTCAATCCGGTTGCCGGATTTATCTTATATATACTTAAAGTGTTGTTCATAGTGGCGGTTTTATCGTTATCACGCACCGTCGTCGCGCGCCTGAGGATAGACCAGATGATAGAATTCTGCTGGAAGTACCTTGTGCCGCTCGCGGTGCTTCAGCTATTGATCAATTTCATATTAAAAGGAGTGCTTGGATAATGCATCCGGGAAAAATGATAGCGGAGGTCCTGCGGACCATATTCAAGAAACCGGCCACGAACCTGTATCCTTATGAAAAGCTTGAAATGCCGGAGAAATTCAGGGGGGAGCTCAAGTTCTATCCTGAAAAATGCATCGGCTGCAAGCTTTGCATGAGGGACTGCCCCACCAACGCGATAAAGATAAACAAGCTTGCCGACGGTAGGTTCGAGGCGGAGATAGACCTGGATAAATGCATTTTCTGCGCCCAGTGCGTCGACTCATGTCCGAAAGGCGCCCTTGAATCAACAAGGGATGTCGAGCTTGCCCAGCTTGAACACAACAAGCTGAAACTGATAATACATGCTGAACCTCAAAAAAAGCCTGAGCAATAGCCTTAAGGGAGCGGAAAGGATCGCTGTCCTAGGGATCGGCTCCGAACTAAGGGCTGATGACATTGCCGGCATACTTGTTGCGCAGAAGCTTGAGGAACTTCAAGGCCAGAACTTCAAGGTATTTCTGGGCTATACGGCGCCCGAGAATCTTTCCGGAGAGATAAGGAAGTTCAAGCCCACCCACCTGATAATGATCGATACGGCGGATATCGGGAAGGAACCGGGAGAAGTTAAGCTGTTCACGCCGGAAAATGTAGGAGGGATCTCTTTCTCAACACATAAATTGCCTGTCAAGATAATGGCACAATTCCTGCAGAAAGACATTAATTGTAATGTGATGATCATAGGTATCCAGCCAAAGAGCCTGGATTTCGGCAAACCGGTGTCTTCTCATGTACAAAGGTCCGTAAATGAAATATCGGACATTCTTCGCAACGAGATCGGCAGCTTACATTAAGCCGATATGATATAATACCTTCCAATGATCTTCTTTTTGGGCATTACCGCAGCTGTATTGACCACCACGGCTTTTCTTCCACAGGTGATCAAGGCTTATAGGACAAAAGAAACAAAGGACCTTTCACTTGCGATGTACATCATGTTCTCCGCCGGATTGATGATATGGATGGTTTACGGCTGTCTTTTGAACCAGGTCCCGATAATCGCCGCTAACGGCGTAACGCTTGCATTGGCCTTTTGCTTGTTGTTCCTAAAAATAAAGTATGGTTAAAGATACGAGCTGGGATAAAGTGGCGGGCTGGTATGACAGGCATGTGTCGGAAGATTCCGACCACCAGAGGGACCTGATAATTCCCGGCGCTGTAAGGATGCTTGAGCCCAAGGCAGGGGAGAGGATCCTTGATATAGGCTGCGGGCAGGGAGTTTTTTGCAGAGAACTGGCAACTAACGGAATTGAAGTAACAGGTATCGATTCGTCCAAGAAGCTGATCGATATCGCAAGGAACAGGTCACGCGGCACAAGTGTTAAATATAATATGGCTGATGCCTCGAACATGAAAGGCATTCCGGATTCAAGCTTTGATGCTGCGGTATCGATACTAGCTCTCCAGAACATGGAAAACCTTGATAAAGTGGTATCTGAAGCTGCGCGAGTGTTGCATAATAAAGGCAGGATGCTGATAGTATTGAACCATCCATGTTTCAGGATCCCACGGCAGAGCGGATGGGGATTTGATGAGAAAAGGAAGCTCCAGTATCGAAGGGTCGACCGCTACATGTCGCCGCTTAAGATCCCCATCCAGATGCATCCGGGCGCAGCGCCGAACATCCATACCTGGACTTTCCATAGGTCATTGACGGAATACTTTGGTGTATTGAATAAGAACGGATTCGCTGTCAATAAGCTTGAGGAATGGGTCTCTCAGAGAAAAAGCAGGCCAGGAGCTAAAGCAAGATCGGAAGATATGGCAAGGAATGAGATCCCGCTATTCCTTGCTGTGTCGGCTATAAGAGCCGTGGAATAATTAGCCTACGCTTGGTGCTTCGGGGGCTTCCACTTTTGGCTTTACTTCAGTTTTAGGGATCTGCGAACTGCACATCAGGTTCCGCGTTGCCAAGGCTTCAACATTAGCATCGTCAATACTGTTCTTTTTTAAGCTTATGAATATCGATACAATGCCAAAACCCGCGGCTGAAAGCATCACAGACGGGCTTTCAAGTATGAAGCCTATTGGGAACAATGCCGCTGTTGCAGCTATGGCCCTATAGCACCAAATGCCCCAAAGTCTTGACCTTGCGTACTCGCCTTCTCTTGCTGTCATGAATGTTTCTTCAGGCGTCATCTTGTCTTTATAGAGAGCGACAAGCGAATCCTGGAATTTCTTTATTAGCGGGTAAAGAACTTCAGCTGTCTGAAGTTTCGCATCAAGGTTAAAAAGCCTTCTTAAGTTCTTATCAACTTCAAATGAAGCGATAGTGCCCGGGGAAGGTTCCAGGGTCAAACACGCTTTGTCATTATCAGTGAGCCTGCATGTCTCAAGTAAAACGGACTTTCCAACCCTTGATGCATCCAGGTTTCTCAGATCAAAGCCTTTCAGGACAGTATCTGTTACCCTTATACTTTGTCCTACCGGCAGGAATCTCGGCATGACCCGCGATGCCCACCCCGTAAGAACTCTTGTTACAGGAACTTTAACTATCATTGCATTAGTAGCCATTATTATCATTCCTCCTTGGTTTCCCACTATTTTATCGACAATAAATCCGGAAAATTTCACTTTTTTCATAAAATATTTTTATGGATATTGCTTTATATTTGATTATGCTGTAAGCTTAAAACTAACGGGAGGTGCTCAGATTGGAAACAGGCATAATAATGACCCTCATAATTTGCGGGACGATCATAGCGGTGGTAGCAATGGCATTGGCTTTCACCATATGGGTGATAACCAAGGGTATACAGGTAGCGCACGAAGACAAAAAGTAATTACCGCCTAAAAGCCTCCTAATATATCTTTCATAATTACTGAAATTATCTCCATATTTGCCGATAAATAACTAGATATGTGCACCATAGATAAAGCATTCTCAGCCATGGAGTGGTATTGGAGAAATGTCCTGCAAATGGAGATAGGATAATGGCAGGAGCACCACCGATAGGAAGTTTACGAAAACCTATGAGGATGCAGCAAATAACTGTTGCCGTAATTCATGTCACTATAAAGTGGAAGGAGGGCCTCCATCTTCCGCAGGCGATGATTCTGGTTAACACCGCGGGCAGATATAAGTCAAAGATCACCATTGAAGTGCCGTCTATGGGCTCTCTTTGCCTGCAAAACGAGAGAGACATAACGCGTTTAAAAAGCGGGAGTCATCAGCATTTTGACGGTGTATCATCTACCGTTGCCCTTGGTGCCATACGCGGGACAGGGATGATCGTAAGAGTAAAGGGGCCGGATGCCGATGAAGCTGCCACAGAAATAGCAAAGATATTCAGAATGACCGAGAAAGAAATTCAGAAAGAATATAAGAGAATGGAAGGCGGGAAAAGATAATGGCAGGATCATTATCGGTTAATGGAGTGGGCCCATTACGAGGGCCTAATTCGGCCAGGCTTTCTTATATAGTTTCTAATGTAAAGGGCATTAAATTCGATCCTTTCCTGGAAATTAATCTAGGACCAGGGAAGGAAGTCAGATATTTTTCCAAGTTCCTGATATTCGAGAGGAGCGCGATCATCCGCCTGCAGGACGCGGATAAAGGCAAGCGGGAAAAACTGTTCCGGGCGTTATTTGTCATGGTCAGGGGCATCGACAATAAGGCGATCGGGGATGAAAAGCCGACAGACGTGCTTAATACTTACAGGACAAGACTTCCCGCTATTGTCAATTCGCACAGGGATGTAGGGCTTGAGGTCGTTAATGTTAACATGTTGATTGAAGGCAGGCCGGTGTCGGTACCGGTCATATATGCCCCAAAACTTTTCCGCATAATAGGCTCCGGCAAGCATATGGTCGTTTTTGCGAGCGACCAGTGGGGGATGGCGGAAGTCGCCTGGCCGCATCCTATCAAGACTGCCAGGTTAAAATACCAGCACGGGATCACTGAGGAGGCAGGCAGGGAGCTGGAAAAATTATGCAGAAAATTCCAGTCCAGGATACTGCTCAGGAATCCAAAAGACGTCACAAAGTTCGTTTTTGTGGACGAGATCGATCAGGCGAAGAACAGGGTAGAGGTGCAGGTGGATAAGAGTATCATTAATTCCGTTGTGCTTGGCCTGGGCTTTGAAGCTGATGTGATAATAGAGGCCATCGGCCCGGATGCTGACAAGGCGATATTTGAAGTGGAAAGGTTCATAGAAGCACCTTTAGAGCAGTTCATTTAAGGAGCGAATTAAAAGCGCCTTACCACTTAGCCTCTGCCCAGTTATCGCCGATGCCAATGTGGACTTTTACAGGGACGTTCAGCTTGACCGCATTCACCATCTCATTATCGACTAATCGCTTGACCTCAGTAACCTCATCTTCGGGGACTTCAAATACAAGTTCGTCGTGGACCTGAAGTATCATCTTGGTCTTAAGCTTCTTATCTTTCAATATATTATGTATATTGATCATTGCTACCTTGATTATGTCCGCTGCCGTTCCCTGGACGGGCGTATTGATGGCTGTCCGCTCCGCGAATTGTCTCAGGTTATTGTTCGGGTTATTGATATCCGGCATCGGCCTCTTCCTGCCAAGCAATGTGCAGACATAACCGTCCTTTTTGGCTTGCACAATGATCTGATCGATGAATTTCTTAACGCCCGAGTGCTTGATAAAGTATGTATTGATATACTTTGCCGCTTCGGTTTTCTTGATCTTAAGGCTCTTTGATAATCCAAAGTCGGACATGCCGTAGATTATCCCGAAATTTACGACCTTAGCCTGGTCCCTCATCTCATCGGTGACTTCATCGACCGGGACGCCGAAAACTTCGGATGCCGTGATCTTGTGGATGTCCTTGTCTTCGTTGAAAGCTTTGGTGAGTACGGCATCGCCGCTAAGGTGAGCGAGTATCCTGAGTTCAATTTGAGAGTAATCTGCTCCGAGTATCTTCCAACCTTTTTTTGCGGGGACAAATGCCCGCCTGATGCGCTGTGCCATTTCTCCTTTTGCCGGAATGTTCTGGAGATTGGGATTCGTGCTAGAAAGCCTTCCCGTTGCGGTAATCGTTTGGTTGAATGAAGTGTGTATGCGGCCGTCACGCTTACTGACCAGGGTGGGGAGTACATCGATATAAGTCGATTTGAACTTCTGGAGCTGACGGTAATCCATAAGCCTTTTTCCGATCTCGAATTTTACCGCAAGTTCTTCAAGCACTTCCGCGTCAGTTGATGCTCCAGTCTTGGTCCTCTTGATAACAGGCAGCTTTAGCTTGTCGAAAAGTATCACCTGGAGCTGCTTCGGCGAGTTGATATTGAATGTTTCTCCGCAGATGGCGAATATCTGGGTCTCAAGATGCTTCATCTCTATCTCGGTCTCTTTTGACATCTCCTTGAGGATGTCCTTGTCGATGGAAACGCCGTTCTCCTCGATAACGGTCAGCACATCCACAAGAGGCACTTCGATCTTGTAAAGCAGGTCGCTTACCCCCAGTTCCTCGATCTGCTTCTTCAGTATCGGCACAAGTTGCAGCGTCATGTCCGCATCGGAACAGGAATAATCGGAAGCCACGTCGATCGCCACTTCAGCCATAGTGATCTGCTTTGCGCCCGTGCCGATCAGTTCGGTTATATCTATCATCTTCTTGCCAAGCAATCCGTGCGCCAGGCTCTTTAATCCGATCTTGGACGTGGGATCAAGCGTGTATGCGGCAACCATTGTATCGAAAGCGGTTCCGGCCACGTTAATGCCGTAATTGAACATCACCTCGTTGTCATACTTGATATTCTGGCCGTATTTCTTGATATTGGCGTCCTCAAGTATCGGTTTGAGAGATTTCAATACATCATCGATATCAAGCTGCTTACCGGCCTTGTGTCCGACGGGGATGTAATAAGCTTCATTAGGATTGATAGCAAAAGAAAGACCGACAAGCTGGGTTTCCAGCGGATTCTGGCCGGTGGTTTCCGTGTCAAATGCAAAAGCGTCAGTTGACCTAAGCTCTTTGATTAGTTGATCAAGAACGTTGTGATCAGTGATAGCCACATATTTCGCTTTTGAACTCTTGATGTGCGCTCTTTTTTCTTCCACGGTCGTTGATGGTTCCTTGGCTGAATACTTTTTGATAAGGCTGCTGAATTCGAATTCTTCAAATAGAGGGATTACTTTGGACCAATCGATTTCCGCTGGGTTCACCTTTTCAAAATCCGCGCTCACGGGGACATCGGTCACTATGGTCGCCAGCCTTTTGCTCATCCTGGCCTGTTCGATGCCTTCCTTGATCTTTGCGCGAAGCTTTTCGCTTTCAACTTGATCAAGGTTCTTTAACAGGTTGTCGAGTGTGCCGAATTTCTGGAGCAGGTCGGTGGCCGTCTTTTCGCCGATGCCGGTGATGCCGGGGATGTTGTCCGAAGCATCGCCTTTCAGGGCTTTATAATCAAGCATCTGGTCCGCTGATAACCCGAATTGTTTCTTTATTTCTTCCTCGTCATAGGTAACGATATCAGAAAGGCCTTTTCTGGTGGTGAGAACATTGATCTTGTCATCCACGATCTGCAGGGTGTCCTTGTCTCCGGTGACGATATCGACTCTAAAGCCTTTTTTCTCGGCCTGTTTTGCAAGCGTACCGATTATGTCGTCAGCTTCGAATCCGTCCATCTCGAATATGGGAATATCAAACGCTTCCGAGACCTTGCGCACAAGAGGCATCTGCTCGTAAAGGGTAGGGGGCGCTTTCTGGCGGGTGGCTTTATATTCAGCATATTCCTTGTGACGGAACGTTGGTGCAGCCCTGTCAAATGCAATTGCGATGAAATCAGGCTTCTTCTCAAGGATCTTGAGGAGCATAGTAGTGAACCCGTAGACTGCGTTGGTGACTATACCAGAGGCTGTTCTCATTGTATCCGGTAGAGCGTAAAATGCTCTGTAAGCAAGGCTGTTGCCATCAATAAGTACGGCTTTTTTGGGCATTGCGGGGATTATATTAGCACAATTTTCAGGATTTTTCGCCGAGCTGGTAGCGGGTAAACCTTCTAATAACTATATTCTCGCCGATCTTTGCGCAAAATTCGCCAAGCAGGTCATTAATGGACTTGTTCGGGTCCTTTATGAAGGGCTGGTCAATAAGGCACACTTCGCTGTAGAACTTTTCAAGGCGGCCTTCTACTATCTTATCCGCCACTTTTTCCGGCTTTCCTTCGGCGATCGTCTGGCTCTTGAGTATCTCTTTTTCATGGGATACTATCCCGTCGGGAACGTCCTCCCTTGATATATACTGTGGATTGGAGGCGGCAATCTGCATCGCGATGTCCTTGACGAAGGACTGGAACTCTATGTTCCTGGCAACGAAATCCGTTTCACAGTTGATCTCCACCAGAACACCGATCTTTCCGCCAATGTGGATGTAGCTGTCAACCACGCCTTCCGCCGCGGTTCGTCCGGCCCTGCGGGCAGCGGCGGCAAGTCCTTGCTTGCGGAGTATTTCAATCGCTTTTTCGGGATCTCCTCCCGCTTCAGACAGGGCTCGCTTGCAGTCCATCATGCCAACGCCCGTCTTTTCGCGCAGTGCCCTTACCTGCTCGGTGGATATGTCCGCTTTAGAAGCCAACTCTCTTTTCTCCTTCCGGCGTTTCCTCTTCTTCCAGCTTTATCTTTGCCGCCAGAAGAGTTTCCATCTCATCTTCCTTACCCAGGGCTTCTGCTTCCTCGATCTCCGCAGGAAGCGCTATCTCCTCCGCAGAGACCTCCCCGGGCTTAAGTATCTGCCGTCCGGAAAGGGCGGCGTCGGCCATCAGGGAAGTGAGGAGCTTGATCGATTTAATTGCGTCGTCATTGGCGGGTATGGGATAATCCACTTCCTCAGGATCGCAGTTCGTGTCCACTACTCCAACGATGGGGATCTCCAATCTCTTGGCCTCTTTTATGGCGATTATCTCCTTCTTGGAATCTATGACAAAAAGGATGGAAGGCATGGCCATCATATCTCTCACTCCGCCAAGCCCCCTCACTATCTTAAGGTATTCCCGTTTCAGTGTGGCCACCTCTTTTTTCGGTAGCTTTTCGAAGGTGCCGTCCGACTCCATTTTTTCTATATCTTTCATCCTGGCGAGGTTCTTTTTGAGGGTCTTGAAGTTGGTAAGCGTTCCGCCAAACCACCTCTGGTTAACGTAGAACATGCCGCATCTCTTGGCCTCTTCCTCTATCGATTCCTGCGCCTGTTTTTTCGTTCCCACAAAGAGAATAGTGCCGCCCTTGGCGACGGTCTCCTTCACGAAATTGTACGCCTTCTCTATCAGTGGGATGGTCTTGTGCAGGTCTATCACGTGGATGTCGTTCCTTGAAGAGTAAATGAACTTCTTCATTTTTGGGTTCCATCTCTTGCTCTGGTGCCCAAAGTGGACGCCGGCTTCAAGCAGCTGTTTCATGGTTATTATTGCCAAATATTTATCCTCCTAAAGTGTGAAGTATATTTAGTATGAAGTAGAGTTTCTCACTTCATACTTGATATAACTTCACACTAAAGATAACAAAGGGGTATTATATCAGCGGGTTTTTATGTTTGCAAGGGGGTTTTTGGCACATATTGAATTTGCTTTAAAAATGGGAATTACCGGATGAATTGTCGATATATAGGCGGAGGAATTATGGCAATAAGAGCGGCAAAAAGGGCGGAATACAATGACGTTCTGGCGAAAAGATATACCAGAAGGGATAATAGCGGCGTTCTCTCAAGCACGCGCGGCATAAGGGATATCCTGAGGGAAAATCTGACGCAAAGTGAGTATCGGCGCAGCCCAACACCGATAGCTTTTTTCAGCAGTGCAAAATATGTTGTTTATTTAAGGGAACTGTTGGGCAATCCTGATATCGACGAGAGGATCGCGAAAGCCAAAGCTTGCGTTGCCGGCATCGGGGGATTCACGGTGTGCCATCCGGAAACCTTACTTATGGTCAGAAAATTCAAGGCAGATCCTTATTATAGGGCAAAAGCATTAGGCATGGGAAGCACAATAAGGAGGCTCATGGCGACGAAATTGCCAGCGGTCGAAAGATTCATGTGGCTTTGCGTGCTTAATCACGCGAGCGGCATTGATGAATATACCGGCCTGGATACTTATCAGAAGATCCTGCAGCTCCTTTCCCGATTAACGCCGGATGTAAACGGGTATTCGGGTGTGTTAGAGCGGCTATGGCATGTACCCAGATCGGAAACTATGAGCGAGGACAACCTTGCCATGTTCCATTGCTTTATGTATGTGCTTAATGATGCGGGAGGCGATGAAAAAGTGAATTATGAAGATATCGAGTTTGTGAAAGTTTTGAACGAGCTTTTAAGGGCAAATAACCTTGAGCCTGTTAAAAAGATTGGAGAACCTCTTAGGCCGTGGCCCCAACTGTTCTAATAGGGGCTTAATATTATTCCTTAGCTATCAGAACCATTTCTATCCCTCCAGGGCCGCCATTATGATCCTGTCTAATCCGTTGATGTCTTTTTTGATGATGATATTTCCGAAGCCGTTCTCATTCAAAAGCAAACCCACTTCTTTTACAAGGCCGGGATCCGTTTCCATAATGATATGGCCGTTCTTTTCAATGTGTTCTTTCGCTTCCCTAGTTATCATCCGATAGTATTTTAAACCATCCTCACCGCCGTCAAGGGCCACATTTGGCTCAAAATCTTTAATTTCCGGCGCAAGGCTATTTATATTGCCCGACTTTATGTAAGGGGGATTTGATACAATAATGTCGAACTTCATCGCTTCTTTCGGGAAAAGGTCGGCAACCTCAAAAGACACCCTTTCTAAGACCCCGTTTTTCCTGGAGTTTTCTATCGCTACAAGGATAGCCCCACGGGACACGTCCGTCCCGTAAACTTTTGCTGCCTTGATGTATTTTGCAATGCTTGTCGCCACTGCACCTGATCCCGTGCCGATATCCAGGATACGCGGCTCATTGATATTTTTGGCGATATCCATTGCTGCCTCAACAAGTATCTCGGTTTCCGGCCTGGGGATCAGAACATACCTGGTCACAATAAAATCAAGCGACATGAAAGATCTGATGCCTGTTATATATGCGGATGGCTCGTGGCCCTTTCTTCTGATCACATATTCCTTGAATTTGGAAAGTTCGCTTTGATCCAGTTCTTTTTCAAATTTGATGTACAGGTCTATCCTTTTCATGTTCAGGGCGTGCGCAAGAAGGATCTCGGCTTCCAGATGCGGGTATTCTATGTCGTTTTTTTGGAAATATTCGGCGGCCCAGTCAAGGATCTTCTTTACTGTCCAAGTTTCAGGCATTTTTTGACTTTTGAAGCTTTACAGTCTTGTCCGCCAGGGAGAGCGCTTCCACAAGTTCATCCAAGTCGCCGTCAAGGACAGCATCTATCTTGTACAACGAAAGGCCTATCCTGTGGTCCGTTATCCTGTTCTGGGGATAATTGTATGTCCTGACCTTTTCGCTGCGATCCCCCGAGCCTATCTGTATCCTGCGCAGTTCGTCGATCTCTCCCTTTTGCTTGACCAGCCTTTCATCGAGCAGGCGGGAACGCAGCAGCTTCATCGCCTTTGCCCTGTTCTGGTGCTGGCTCCTTTCATCCTGGCATACGACGACCGTGTTAGTGGGGATATGGGTTATCCTTATGGCCGAGCTCACTTTGTTCACGTTCTGACCGCCTGCGCCGCCGGACCTGAAAGTGTCCACCCTCAGGTCCCTTTCATCGATCTTTAGATCAATGTCATCTGCTTCCGGAATTACCGCCACCGTTGCGGCGGAAGTGTGTATCCTTCCGCTTGCCTCCGTGGCAGGCACTCTTTGCACCCTGTGCGTTCCGCTTTCATACTTGAAAAGGCTGTATGCCCCCTTGCCGTATATGCCGATGACCGCCTCTTTGTATCCGCCAAGCCCGGTGGGACTGTCATTTATCATTTCTGTCTTGAAGTCCTTTCTTTCGGCGTATCTTAGATACATCCTCAGTAGCGACCCGGCGAAAAGCGCGGCCTCTTCCCCGCCTGTGCCGGCCCGTATTTCTATGAAAATGTTCTTGTCGTCATAGGGGTCTTTCGGGAGGAGCAGGTATTCCAGGTCGTTCATGAGCTGATGCTGCCTTTTGTCGTGGTCAGCCAGCTCCGTTTCCGCTATGGCGCTCACTTCCCTGTCCTTTACCATTGCCTTGAGGTTTTCCATCTCTGCCAGTATCTTTCTGTACTCCCTGTATTTGCTCACGATATCCCTGATGTCCGAGAGCTCCTTTGAGAGCGAATTGTATCTTTCCCTGTCAGAGATGATATCCGGGGAAGCCATCAGTTTCTCCAGCTCAATATACCTTTTTTCGACGGAAGCTACTTTGTCTAAAAGCAAGGTAGGATGTTATCTTCTTTTCTTGGGCTTTTTCGGGGCGGCCGCGGCAGTGACCTTGGCGTATTTCTTCTTGAAGCGCTCAACGCGCCCTTCACTGTCCATCAGCTTCTGCTTGCCGGTGAATAGGGGGTGGCAATTGCTGCAGATATCAAGCCTCAGGTTCTCTTTGGTCGAGCCGATATCATAGGTAGCCCCGCATGCGCAGGTGGCGGTCGTCTGGAAATATTTAGGATGTATCTCTTTTTTCATAGGCTGGACATTCTATCACGGAACATGTCCCGCTGCAACGGTTTATTCCTGCACGTCCCACCTGTAGCCGACGGAGACGTAGTTGCCGCTCATATTGTATTCGTAACGGGAAAGATCGGCCGAGTAATAGCCGAATTCAAAGAAATATGCGTTCTTGTCGCCGGACGGCATCTCCATGCCATAGAAGAGGTGGTATCCAAAGGCTGAAAGGTTCTGCTTGTACTGGGATTCCAGGTTCGTCATGTAGTACGCAATACCAAGCCCGTAGAACTGTTTTCCCCTGAAATACTGGCTGGGAAGGAAGCTGATCTGGATGTTCGCGGTTATTGGCATGAAGTACCACTCGTTGTGGCCGGAATTCATTTCCCCGCGTTCCATTTCCAGGTTGAAGTCCAGGTTCGGGGCAAGTGCCACTTTGAATCCAAGCCCTATGCCCAGGGAGGAAGCGTAACGGTCAAGATTGGGGGAATCATAGCTGTAATAAAGGTTCGTCAGGTATCCCAACTTAAGATACCATCCCGTGTGCATTTCCTTGCTGTAATCAAGAACTTTTTTCGCCTTGAATACGTCAACCTCTTCCTGGGAGGCCTTTCTGGAGGATTCTGCCCCTTTTTCGCTGACGTATAAGGTCGTAAGTTCGCCTGCTTTTACCTCGATCACTTCGGCATAGACGGTAGCCTCCGGGGTGGCTTCCCCCGAAGTGACTTTGATAAAATGCGTCCCGGCCTGTATCTCTTTGATCTGGACGGAATCTTTCGCCTTGAACTCGCCGTCGACGTATATCTTTAATCCGGATACTTTCGAGAAGATGTTCAGTGAGCCGTATTTGATCTCGGTTGCGCCAGAACATGCACAAGTTAAAAGAAGTAATATGGCCAGTAGACAAAAAAGATTTTTCATCGCCATAAGTATACCATATTATTTTGGTTTACAAATTAAAATCATTGTGATAGTATCATAAAGTTATGGAGGAATTGGTTTTGGAGAAAAAGAACAGAAAAACAGAGATAATAAAGAAATATAAGAGAAAAGATGTGGATACCGGATCTTGCGAGGTGCAGGTCGCTTTATTGACGGACCGGATAAACAAGTTGCTTGGGCATTTAAAGGCGAACAGGAAAGACCATCATTCGAGGCGCGGGCTCCTTATGATGGTGGGACGCCGAAAAAGGCTTCTCAATTATCTTCACAGGAAGGACCAGAAAAGGTATTCCGCGCTTGCTTTAAGCCTTGGCCTGAAAAAGTAAAGATCATGATTAAAAAAGTTGAAATGGAATTTGACGGCAAGATCCTCTCTCTCGAGACCGGCCGTGTAGCAAGGGAAGCAGGCGGAGCTGTTATTGTGCGGCTTGGCGATACAATGGTGCTTGCCACCGCCACCGCATCTGAGCTGCCGAAGGAAAGCGTTGATTTCTTTCCTCTGACCGTGGACTTCGAGGAAAAGCTCTACGCCGCTGGAAAGATACCGGGCGGCTTCTTCAAGAGGGAAGGGCGCCCCACAGAAAAGGCCATCCTAACTTCAAGGCTTGTTGACCGTCCAATAAGGCCGCTTTTCCCCGAGAATTTCCGCAACGAAGTACAGATAGTCGTCACCCCGCTTTCAGTTGATCAGGAGAATGCTCCGGACGTACTCGGGATGATAGGTGCTTCTACGGCACTCACCATATCAGAGATCCCGTTCATGGGCCCTGCGGGCGCCGCAAGAGTGGGACTGGTGGAAGGCAAGCTGATACTCAATCCATCGTCCGAACAGATGGAAAAAAGCGAGCTCGATATCGTGGTTGCAGGGACGAAGGATGCGGTCATGATGGTGGAAGCAGGGGCCGATGAGGTCTCCGAAGAGAAGATACTTGAGGCGATAGAACTGGCGCACAGGAGGATAAAGGACATCATTAAGCTTCAGGAAGAGCTGGCCAAGCTTGCCGGCAAGCCGAAGATGCAGGTAAAGCTTTATGAGCCGAACCCGGACATTGAAAAATATGTAAAGGACTTTGCATCCAAGAGGATCGCAGGTGCGCTTGAGATCACAGACAAGGACAAACAGTCCGACGAGCTCAAGAAGATCGAGCAGGACACTATTGAGAGCATAAAGGACGAGAAACTCGCGGCGCTGGTCAAGGAAAGGCGCTTTGACGTAAAGGCTGTCATTAAGAGCATTGAAAAGAAAATCGTGCGGGACATGATACTGAACAAGAATGTCAGGCCGGACGGCAGGAAGCTTGATGAGATCCGTCCGATCACATGCGAAGTGGGGCTTCTCCCCAGGGCGCACGGATCCGCCATATTCACAAGGGGCACCACGCAGGCGATGACCGTTGCAACCCTTGGATCGGTGGGAGAGGAGCAGAGGATCGAAGGGCTGGAACCCGAGGAAAGCAAAAAAAGGTACATGCATCATTACAACTTCCCTTCATATTCGGTCGGAGAAGTAAGGCCTCTCAGGGGGCCAGGCAGGCGCGAAATAGGGCACGGGGCGCTTGCGGAGCGTGCGCTTCTTCCTGTTCTGCCTACCGAGGATAAATTTCCTTATACTATAAGGCTTGTTTCGGAGATATTGATGTCCAACGGCTCAACTTCAATGGCAGCCACGTGCGGAAGCACTTTGGCCTTGATGGATGCCGGCATCCCCATCACGTCCCCGGTCTCAGGCATAGCGATGGGACTTATCAAGGAAGGGGACAAAGTCGCTATACTTTCGGATATACAGGGCATTGAGGATTTCTTGGGCGACATGGACTTCAAGGTTGCGGGAACCTCCAAGGGCATTACCGCCATCCAGATGGACATTAAAATAAAAGGCATTTCGATAGAGATAATGACAAAAGCGCTGGAAAAGGCCGATCAAGGCAGGGCGTTCATACTCAAGAAGATGCAGGAATCCATAGCAAGCCCAAGGAAGGAACTTTCACAGTTCGCTCCAAGGGTGATCACTTTGTCGGTCCCGGTGGATAAGATAGGCATGGTGATCGGTCCCGGAGGAAAGAACATAAAGAGGATAATCGAGGAAACCGGAGTCCAGGTGGATATTGAGGATGACGGCAGGGTCTTCATTACAGGGGCTGATGCGGAAGGCGCCAAAGAAGCTCAGAGGATAATCGAGGCCATGACGGCCGAGGCCAAGGTTGGCGAAGTCTACACAGGAAAGGTAACAAGGATAATGAACTTTGGTGCATTTGTGGAGATACTTCCCGGGAAAGAAGGCCTCGTGCACATATCCCAGCTTGCCGACAGGCGTGTGGCAAAGGTTGAGGATGTGGTCAAAGTGGGCGATACGATCAAGGTAAAAGTAGTTGAAATAGACGATATGGGCAGGGTAAACCTCTCGAAAAAAGCCGCAGAATCCAAGTAACTTAAGAGTTATAAATCATTTTCTTTACGGTCAGATCAGTATGTGCAGTGGGGGCAACCATTTTGATCAGATCGCCTTCAAGCCCGGCCATTACAAATCCTGCTTTTTGGTAGTAATCCACTAGTTTTATTCCGTGTTTGTCATACTTATTACAGAAAAGGGCAACCTCCGTGTAACCTTTGTATTTCTGGGATTCCAGCTCCTTGAAAAGCGCACATATAAGCGCTTTGCCGATGCCCTTGCCCCTGTGACCATTCCTTACGGCAACCAGTTCAAGAAGATATGTATGTTCCGGCAATTCATTATCGTAGCGTCCAGTAACAAAGCCTAATATTTGCTTGGTGCTTTCGCTTTGCAATACAAAGATCATGCGGTCTCTCGACCTGCTGATCCTGTCCAGTGAAAGCAAGCTCTGCTCCCACAGATGAGTGAAGAAACCTTCTTTCACGATCTCAGTGAATTGCTTCGTCATGTCCGCGTCAATATCCAGATGGCAGGAGATACGTACTTTTTCGCCGATCCTTTGTGAAAGCTCGTCTTCGCTCAACGCCTTAAGCGGTATCCTGATAATTCTGATGGATTCTTTTGTGGATTTATAAGGGATAGCGATAGTAGTGGGTTTTGTTGTAAGGAGGCCTGCTTTATCAAGTTCTTCAACTGCTGTAGGGTTTACGCCAGCCTCAAAAAGCCTGTCCGGCACAAGCATGCCTGTCCAGGTGGTGCGGTTGATCGATGCGCTGGCAATGGCACTGGCTTGTTTCCGGTCAAGACCGTTTTTCACCAATATCCTGAGAGCCCGAGCATTATATCCCCTTAACAGGGTTCCCATTACCGCAAAAGGACTTGCCATATTTACCACCTTTCCGCCTAATATATCGGCATTTATGCAAGAAAATTTCAGTAATTTTATGAAATATTTTGCATAGAATGGATATCATGAAAATCGTGAATAATGTGAAATTTTCGCCGGCAAGTGACGATATATATATGAGGGGATAATCGCATAAAACAAACCCCTGATAAAGCAAAGGATCATGCAAGTTTTGTGCGTATCATGGCGATATATAATGTAGGAGGAATAGTAAGTGGATGTAAATATGATCAATGGTATTAAGAGGTCAAGCTTGCCGGGAACAAGCAAATTCTGGATAGCACAGTATTTGAGACCTGCAGCCAACGGCAAACAGAAGATCGATGTTGAAGCCATTTACCAGGCTGAAGGCCAGGAAGGTTTAAGCAAGCTTCTTAACGGGCTGAATGCCAATAGCTATCGGTTTCTTCATTTGAATCTAGACCAGAAACGGGACCTTTACAGGCAGATCAAGCAAATTTCCGAAAAAGGCGTTGCAAAAAATGATAAGGACGCAAGTTTTTATCAGGGTGCTGTTTATACCTGTGCGGTAATTGAATATGGCTCCCTGGCAGCAGAATTGGCAGTAGGAGGATTGGGAGTGGCCGCGATATACGGCGGCGGAAGGCAGATATTAAAACTTGGGGTAAAGGCAGCGCTTAAAAAGGGCGTTAAGGAACTGGGCAAGAACGCAGCTATTAAAACAGCAGCCAGGACAGGGGGAAAGAAGGCGGCACATGTAGCGGGAAGTAGAGCCACAAGGGTGGCAGCCGGAGAAGCAGGCAAATCAGCAGCGGAAATGGCAATTGCTGCCGGGGGATTGGGCGGTGTCGCAGCCGTTGGAGCCCAAAGGCTTGTTTCAAATCCGAATATCGCATCCCAAATGCATATGTTTTTAATTGAGTATAGAATTATAGGGGAAGAATTGGGAGTTGTGCTTGCTAATGCGTTGCGCATGGGAAGAGGGAATATTGTGCAATTGTATTATCAATGCGCTTACTACTCTTCGATCATGGTTAACGCAGTAAATCCGGCCCAAGAACAAAGGGCGGAAGCTGTGTTAAGAGGCACTGCTACAGCACCGGGATTGTTGCCGCAATTAAAGATGGCCCTGGAAGTGGCATTGCGCAATCAAAAGGTTAAACAAGCCGCGGGAAATGCTGCAGTGGGGGCAGGAAGGGCAGCAGTAACAGCCGCAAAAGATCCACGGGCAAGGGTGGGAGTTTTATCTGCTATATTGGGATATTTATTTTATCGTCATAATACAGCTAAACCCGTAAAGCCAAACACGCAAGTTACCGCTCAGGGAAGCCAGGAACAACAGACTCCGCCTCAAAGAACAACGCCATAAATCGGGGGATCCGCGGTTTCAAACGGCCTGATTATTCAAAATTCCCGGTTTCTATTTTTCTCTTGAGGCTGGCCATGTCATTTCGCAGTGAGGCCAATTCGCTCTCCGAGAAGGGGAGATTGCTGTTCTGGCACGTAACCGCTTTTAATAAACGATCATAGTATTCCAGCTGAGTTGTGTATGCGAATGTCTCATACGGCACTTTCTGAATCCTGGCCGGATCATTTGCGTTCTTCGGATCATGATAGTAGAACAGATGGGCAGCACCATGTACAAGGTTGCCGGCAACGAACAAGGGATCCCTGGGACTGTTCTTACCTTCACGATAAGTGTCCGCGATCAAGTATCTGCTTGTTTCATCTTCACAACCCAGCCAATCCACTTTTATATTGCCGGGAAGTATCTTTACATGATCCGTAATATGCGGAAGGAATATGATGCTTCTTACATTATCAAGTATATACTGGAAATAAGTGCCCCCGCCTGCCTTTTCCACGCTAAGCAGAGAAAGGACCCTTTTGGCGGTCTCATCTCCTCTTGATGAAACGATCTTTAATCCGGAAGGAGTGATCTCTATTGGTTCTTCAAGGGACCTCCCGAAATTCAGCGGAGGATCAGGCTCCGCCCAGGAAAATGGCAGCTTGACCAATGAATTAAGCGCTCCGGGAGGGATATTGTTCTCCCTCAGGATAACGTGGAAATTAACAAGTCTGACGATCAACTGCAGTTTTTCCGTCGCGCTCAAAGTCCTGCTATTGGTGATAAGGTATAGGCCTAATTGTCCCATCCTGACCAGCATGATTTTCTTTGCATATTCATATGCTTTTGGATGTGTCAGCATGTTCTTCTTCATCGTGTAAAAGAAGTCGGTGATCTCATAGTCCGAGGAATTAAGATCGGGATAATGCGTTCTTTCGTATAACGGTTTAGATAGGCCAAGCAGCGATAGTATGCCGTCCATTTTTATCTCCTTCCAAAGGCACCTTTCCCGCTAATATATCGATAAACTATGCCAATAATTTCACTAATTTATGAAGTTTTTTTATGCGGTAAATTGGCAAAAATATGGTTATAAAAAGATCAATATTTCATGCAAGTTTTGACTAACATCCCCCGATAATATATATGTAGGGGAGAGCTATTAGGCTACGGTATATATTTTATAGGAGGGGAATTTAAATGGGTATCGGAGATATGTATTGGAATAATCCAGTTGGAAAGGTTGGCATGTTTGTAGGCGTCAATAACAATACAGGAAAGATGGGAGTATCAATAGACCCCGACATTAATACAGACTTAAGTGGTTTGGATGAATTACTTAATGGCAATGGAACCTCAGAGCATCCAGGGCTAACACTTTCAAACCTTGAAACTGAAGCTGATCCTCAAGCAATATTTGATCAGTATGGCAATGCCGGATTAAGCAAGCTATTTGCTAAGATTTTTAGCCTTACAGAAGCAACCAGGGATGCCGCGGGAAAGGTCAATTTGGATGATAAGACTAAAGAGGTGCTAAAAGATAAATTTATACAAATGGGGCTGATTTCAAAAGGCATGAGCGGTAAGGCTGACAAGTTAAAATGGACACTTGCAGGTACCTGGGTAGGCTTATCTATAATTGAAGGTACCGCATTGTATTTTGGCGGCAGAGCATTGATCAGACTTGGCGGGAAATTTCTAAAAAGTATGGCAGAAAGGCAAGCTTCTAAAGCAGTTGCTGCAAAAGCTGCAACTGTAGCGGCCCCAGTGCTAATTCCACTTGCAAAAGCTTTGGAAGTTATCAAAAACACTTGGAAAAGCAATCCGGCTTTTGCAAAAACAGTTGCACAACTATATACTGAAGGGGACGCGACCATCAAGCAATGGGTAGATCTCATAATAAGAAATTCAAATAACGAGGCAAAGGTATTAGAGATGAAGGATTTAATAGTGGCGCACATTACTGAGCTTGAGAAGGGCGCAGCTTATGCGGCAAATTTAGGAAAGGTAGTAAAGGGTGCAGTTGTTGCTGTGGGTGTGGTTGGTGGTTTAACTGTAGGGGGGATAGAAGTTAAAGCGCACATAGATCGATCGAGAGCGGCATTAAAAGATCGTACATATACTGTTACTACAGCAGATACGCAACTTGAAGGCAAAAAGCTTCCCGCGGGAGCTGAAATAACAAATGTATCGAATGATAAAGATAAATCTAATTTTTCAATTGCTTTTAAGATGCCGGATGGTAATCAGTATACGTATACGTATAATATGAAACTTGCAGCAGGTGAAAAGGTGTGGGCAGCTATTCAAGATCCAGATGACAGTGCACGAGTAAAAGTAACTATTTTGAGCACATTTGATAACTCGGAAAGACCATATCCTTTTACGGTTCGATAAAACAAGATAGGATAATTGATCAGTCTGGGGTCAGGTCTTTAGTAGGGCGGTTGAAGCGTTTATTTAACCCCTCAATTTTAAGAGAAAGCACCATCATGTCCGATCTAATATTCTGCTTTTCTTGCGCGTTTAAAGATATGTTTGAGTTCAATAACCTCTTCAGGAAAAGGTACTGAACCGTCATCGCGTATCTTTCCCCGTTATTACGCTTGTTCAAGTTGGGGGCTTTTGCTGACTGGTGTTCCCAGGAAATATGAGCTGCTTCATGCACCAGCGCTGCGGCAACTGACCAGTCCGGGGATAGTTGCGCGGGGAAAAGCTCTCCGTACGGATCAAGTATCACCGTCCCGGTCAATTCTTCCATCGTCCCCTGGCCGGCATTTTTCATAAGCTTAAAATCACTGTTCTCGATATTGCGCATGAACACTATTGAATTAGCATTGGAAACAAAGAAATCCCAGGATGATATGCTGTCCGGCATCTGGATCGTTTTCAGTATATTGATAACCGATCCAGGAAGACCATCCGGAGTGATCTCAACTAAGCTGAAGGACGCGATCTCTTTTACAGAAAGCATTTTCCTGGATGTCAATTTGGGCATCGGCTCTTTTGATAGTGAGGCCTTTACTTCGGATGCGAGGAACTCTTTCCTTAAGAACTTGCTGAAATTTACGAGTTTCTTTAAGGCATCTATTCTATCTGCGGATCCGATCGGGTTTAATCTGAACTTATCATAAAGAAAGGAAACGTGTTTTAATATCTTATTTTTTGCAGATTTGGTGTTAGATTTGAGAGCCTGCAGGTAATAATATTCGGTCAGAAGCTCTAATTCGTCGTCGTTAAGATCGGGAAGCTGTTCTGCTACCTTATGCTTCAGCGCAGTTCTATCTTTTTCAAGGCCGGTTAATGTACGGAACAGCTTTGTTCCGCGCTGTATTAAATAATCAACATAGCTTGTTTCTGTTGTGTTAGCTGTTGTTGACATAATTTATATCCTTTTTGTCCCTTTTATGCATAACCTTCAGGCATATATTTATCGCCATAAAAGGCAGAAAATTTCACTATTTTAGATATTATTTTGATGGGATTCCCCCCTATTTTTACCGATAAATATATATATGGGGATATCTTCTTTGTTCTTAGGGGATGAAAGCCAAAGGAATGCCGAAAGGTCCTTTGATATGAGAAGGGCTGAGGACTTTTCCCGCTCGGGGAAGCACCACGAAGCGGTCATATATATCGAAAGGCATTTGAGAACGGCATCTCTTTCAGGAGCGGTTGAAAAGCTTTATTATCCAGTGCCCAAAAAATATTATGACTGCGTCGTGAAGCACCTTCCTCCCTACATACGGATGCTTCCTCCCGAAGACATAAAGAATTTCATCATGCTTGTGTTCTCCGTAATGCACAGGGAGAGCAAGTTCAATGAACATGCACGCAACCCTTACAGCGGCGCAAGAGGATTGATGCAGATATTGCCCGGCACCGGCGCATGGGTTGCAAGGGATTTCCTCGGCATGAAGCATTTTGACTTGTATAACTATGAGGATAATATCAGGATAGGGACCGCGTACCTGAGCTACCTTATCGAATCTTCGGGAGGCATGGATTATTTTACCGTGAACCTTTCCTGCTGGAACTATGGCGAAGGACATGTCAGCCGTCTGATGCATTCAAGGAGCAAAAGGCCGCTTGCGCTGAAGATACAGAGAGTTAAAGAGACAAGGATATTCCTTGAAAAGGTCAGGGGGAATTACAGGCATTACAGAGGGATGTACGGGGAAATGACAATGTGCGACGCCAGGAAAAAATCCCAATACTCCGGCGAACAACACGAACAGCCTGTTGTGCCCGTACATATAGTTGTTGCCCGGCATCCGAAAAAGCCAAAGATCACTGTTGCTTCAAGGCCGAAGGCAAGACCAGAGGCCAGAATCCATGCTAAGCCAGCAGTAATTCACCATGTCCCGGCCTCAGGGAAATTCAGGGTGCAGGTGGCGTCTTTCCAGAGCGCGGAGCTTGCGGAAAAATTCAAGAAACAATTCGCTAAAGCATTTAAGCTTTCTGACGTGCATCTTGTTCCAACGGTCATAGACCAGGAAGATTATATAAGGGTCCAGGTATGGTTCGACGACGAAAATAAGGCAAAGCACTTCCTTAAACTGATGCATGACGGCGATTATCCGGATGCGTGGATCCCCTAGTATTCAAAAAAACTGATTTTTCTCCAAAATCCTGTCGATATATTCATGTCATGGGTAATATGAAAGTTACAAGAAATAGTATCGCCGGAGGGGTTAATACTGGCTTCCTTGACCGAACAATGAGAGAGATAAGGGCAAGGGTGAGCAGAGAATTTGCCCCCGGGAAATACGGCTACTTTGACACTCTAAGGGAATGCGAGAAAGTGACTGTTTCCGATATCTGGGGAGATCCTAAATTTGCAGTTTTGAACCAAAGCAGGACAATCACTTCTCAAAGCGCCAATGGGGATAATTATGATTGTTTTGAAGCGAGCATGATCGTGAGAAATTGGCTGGAACAGCGCGGGATCAAAGCAAGGGTGAAGTACGGGCTGGTCGGCGGCAGAATGCTCCATACTTTCCTTGAAATTCCAGGATATGGTTTTTACGGAGCCACTCCCGTGGACAGAATTATCAATAAAGTTGATTTAAGGAACGTAAGAGGGCTATCGAAAGAGGAAATCAGCGAGGTATTGAAAGGTTTTCCAAAAATAGTCCCCTTTGGGAATTATTTGCCAATGCGTTGGGTTACACTGGGCGACGGAAGACCAGCTATTGTGTCGGTGGGGATCAGCCTTGATTGTGCATACGGACTTTCAACCAGATCACCGTTTATGGTCCTGCGATTTACTGTTCTTGTTTTAGATCGGACTCAGCTTAAACCTATATATAGATATGAGCTTACCTTTGAAAGAAAAAGTCTTTGGGCTGTTGTGGATATGGCAAAGAAAAACGGGGCAAGGGGCATAACGGGTGTTTATAAAGGCCAAGCTCAATTTGATGCCAGGGAATTCAGGGATCCGCTGGATCCAACGATACCCAGATCAATTAATGAACATGAGGATGTCCTGCATTATCTGATCACAAAAATCGACCCTTCCGCCATAGAAAAACTGAAAACAGATCCGAATTATTTCCATCACGTGCAATAAAAATCTTTAAATGGCATCCTAAAAATGTTAAAATATCATAGAAGTGAAAACCTCTGAGATAAAGATCACTGACGAAATTGTCGCCGAGCACGGCCTGACAAAGGAAGAATTCGACCGTATCGTCAAAACTCTCGGCAGAAAACCCAATATAGTAGAACTTGGCATGTATTCCGTCCTCTGGAGCGAACACTGTTCATATAAAAGCTCCAAGATCTACCTCAAGAAATTCCCGACAAAATCACCTCGAGTCCTTGCAGGCCCCGGAGAAAACTCAGGTATTGTCGATATCGGCGGCGGCCTTGCGATATCGATGAAGATAGAATCACATAACCACCCGAGCGCTGTGGAGCCATACCAGGGCGCGGCAACGGGAGTCGGCGGCATTGTCCGTGATATCTTTACAATGGGAGCAAGACCGATCGCCGGGCTTAATTCGCTGAGATTTGGTCCGTTATCTAATCCAAGGAACAGGTACTTGTTCGGCGGAGTTGTCTCAGGAATTGCTGGCTATGGCAACTGCCTTGGCCTGCCGACAGTTGCGGGAGAAGTTTACTTTGACGACTGCTACACGGGGAATTGCCTGGTCAATGCTATGTGCGTCGGCATTGTGAGAGTTGATGGCAAACAGGATGGCGGGCATGAATCCACGGAGATCGGGCCGCGGATAATTACTGCGGCGGCTCACGGGCCGGGGAATTCCGTTCTTTACGTGGGTTCGTCCACGGGCAGGGACGGCATACACGGGGCCACGTTCGCCTCGGTGGAGCTTTCGGAGGAGTCCGAATCCAGAAGGTCAAATGTCCAGATAGGCGACCCGTTCACGGAAAAATCATTGATCGAAGCCTGCCTTGAAGTGCTGAATACAGACTGGGTGGTGGGGATGCAGGACATGGGGGCGGCGGGGCTGACATGCTCCACATGCGAAATGTCATCCAAGGCGGGGACAGGGATGGATGTTGATATCACGATCGTGCCCCAGAGAGAAGAGGGGATGACCCCTTACGAGATAATGCTGTCAGAATCCCAGGAAAGGATGCTTCTTGTGGTAAAACCCGGCACAGAAGAAAAAGTCAAAAAAATATTCAATAAATGGGGGCTCAAATGCGTCAACATCGGCAAGGTCACTGATGACGGCCTGGTGAGGGTCAAGATGAACGGGAAGGTTGTTGCGGAAGTCCCGGCAAGAAGCCTTGCGGATGAAGGCCCGGTGTGCGAAAGGCCGTTCGAGAAGCCGGATTACCTGGCAAAAGTACAGGCTTTGGATCTGAAGAAATTAAAGGCCCCAAAGGACATGAATAAAGTCCTCCTGGACCTTGTTTCAAGTCCCGATATCGCCAATAAGAAGTGGGTCTATGAGCAGTATGACCACATGGTGCAGACCAATACTATTGTACTTCCGGGAGCTGCTGATGCGGCCGTGCTCAGACTGAAAGACACTGGCAAAGCCATTTCGATCACTACCGATGGTAATGGGGAATATTGCTACCTTGACCCTTATGTTGGAGGGATGATAGCGGTATGCGAAGCCGCGAGGAACGTGGTGTGTACCGGGGCTGAACCTATTGCTCTGACCAACTGCCTTAACTTCGGCAATCCCGAAAAACCTGAGGTCATGTGGCAGTTCAAGAGGACGGTGGAGGGGATGGTGGATGCTTGCAATGCGCTAAATGTCCCTGTTATCTCCGGGAATGTCAGCTTTTACAATGAGAACAACGGGATTGCCGTCTATCCAACCCCCGTAGTAGGTATGCTTGGCCTTATCGAAGGGCATGATCATTGCACAATGGATTTCAAGGATAAAGGCGACATCATCGTCCTGATAGGGGAGAACAGGGAGGAGCTTGGGGGAAGCCAGTACCTTAAGATCGTCCACGGTAAAGTTGCGGGAAAGCCGCCAATCCTCGACCTGGAGCATGAAAGGAGTATTCAGCAGACATGCCTGGAAGCGATAAGAAGCGGGATCATTAAGTCGGCTCATGATACTTCCGAAGGCGGGCTTGCCGTCTCGCTGGCCGAATCATGCGTCACGGGAGGGACTGGGGCGATGATATCCCTTGTTGAAGACCTTGGACCGGAAGCACTTCTTTTTTCGGAGACACAGTCAAGGATAATAGTTTCTATCTCCCCAGAGAACCTGTTCAAGCTGGAGGAGATAGCCTTGAGGCACAGGGCACCCATCGAAGTTATCGGGAAAGTTGGAGGGAAAAGCCTTATAATCAACCGCGGGAAAAAGGACCTGATAGATATGGCCGTCACGGAACTTGACGGCGCTTATTACGGCTCGATACAGAGAGCAATGGAAGTGAAATAAGTGGATGCGGCAGCTGCCATTGTCACGCTCATATTTGTGATCACAATATTTTCCGCCTCAACAGGCGGGAGGGTGGCTGTTCCGGGGCTTGGCGGGGGAAAGGAAGCCACCGTGCCCATTTACGCTAATTTGAACGTTGAAAGGATACCCGATCCCGACTTCATCTCTGTTGCAGGGGATGATTCGCAGAACAAGATAGAAAAATACATCCTGAAGTTCAACAAGAACACTTCCTTCTGGGATGCGAACCTGATGTCCAGCAGCATGGTCAAATATGGAAGCATGTACAATGTCAATCCAAAGCTAGTTTGCGCGCTCATCGCGAGGGAGTCCGCTTTCAATCCCCGGTCGGTCTCTTCATCGGGCGCGATGGGGCTTGGCCAGCTTTTGCCGGCAACAGCCTCGGCGCTGGAAGTGGATGACGCGTTCGACACAGACCAGAATATCCGGGGCACCACAAGGTACCTGAGGTTCCTGCTTGATAAATGGAAAGCGCACCCGCAGCAGGTGTCTTTAACTTTGGCTTCTTATGCAGAAGGGCACAACGCCATCTCCCGCAACGGCGGCTACAGCACGAAGACCAAGGGTTACGTGGAAGACATAATAAAGATCTACTGGAAAATTTAGCGAAAATCTGCTATAATATCCCCTGAAAATAAGTATTCTCTGTATTTAAAGGAGATGTTTCTATATGTCAAACGGAGGAACCTCATCAATAGGCGCAGGCGGCGCATCCAGACCAGTTAAACCCGATGGCATGATCGATAAGCAGAGGCTGCTTGCGAAGATCAGACGCTCATTAGATGAATTTAGCGGACTTTTAGGATCTGGACCTACGGATATGAGCCCAATTCCCGTTAGTCCGCAAATTAACAGTAAGGATCTTTCACAAATATCAGATGGACTGGATAAGTTGGTGGCTCAGACTAAACAAGCTATTAGAGGGTCTTAAGCTCGATCTAAAAAGGAGACGATATAAATGGCAACACCCGCAATCCCGTCCGGCTATACTGCTTTGGATACCAATGTTTTTATTTCAAAAATCACAAATAATGCCCCTAAATCCGTAATGTTTTTTGCCGCAGCAGTTCCGCAATGGGCCAAGCAGGGCTCTCCGGGATTAAACCCCAAGGTATTTGTTACGCCGGTGTGGGACAAAGAAGGCAAGAACATTGAAAGCTGGGCAGTTAAGGTAAGTGGAATTGGCCTTGATGCGGATAAGGCAAGAGTAATAAAGATAGGCAAAGAGTGGGCAGACCCGCATGGATTGAGGAAGCCGGTGATCGAAGAAGGAGATACTACGGTCACTTTTACCGTGTCTCCCAAGCCGGGATCGAGGGAAGGCCATAGCGAGGAATTCAAGGAATTTGTCAAAAAGTGGACAGGTCAAAATGTAGAGTAAATTGTTGTAGCTTTCTTCGACAATTGTAGGCGATCCCGTCAGTAAATATCCCCATTTCCATTCGTAAATATCAGATCTATCTGGCATGAAACTTGCTGTTATCCTATAAAGCTATGCCAGAACTAACTAAAGAACAACTTTACATCATATTAGGCGTTATTTGCGTGATCCTTATAGGCTGCATAATAGGTGTTTACAATCAAAATGTTGCTCAAAAACAATCATCACCTGCCTGCCGGCAGGCAGGACCCTCATCGTCACCTGCCTCCGCCGTCGCTCCGCTCCTAGCTTCGGCAGGCAAGCCTGCCCAAATTTACGTCCATATCAGCGGAGCGGTTGTGCGGGAAGGATTATATAAGTTAAATAAGGGCGACAGGCTTATCGATCTGCTTAAGTTATCAGGGGTTGCCGGGAATGCTGACCTGGACAGCGTGAACCTTGCTGAAGTCCTGTCCGACAGCCAGAGAGTATTCATTCCAAAAAGGGCACTTGCTGCAGCGCAGGATACCCGTATTTCCTCTCCATCTTCAAAGAAAACCGAAAAGAAGAGCTCAATTGTCAACATAAACAGGGCGAACGAGCAGGAGATGGACAGCTTGCCGGGCATCGGGCCCGCCATGGCAAAGCGGATTGTTGATTACAGGAAAGAAAAGGGCATGTTTTCCAGCATAGATGAGCTTAAGGAAGTGCCGGGGATATCGGAGAAGAAATTCGAGAAATTGAAAACCTGTATTTCAGTTTACTGACATGCTTACCCCGATCTTGGTGGTCACTATTTCATATGTTCTTGGAATTATATTCGGTAAATTCTTTCAAATTCCCGTCATCTTTCCGATCATCGCGTTGCTGATACTGATAATATCCGTTTATATTTCTATCCAACAACGTCAAAAACCTGTTTACCTGATAATTATCGGCATATTTATATTGGGAATATCCGCTTATCAACACTCGATAACGATCCCTCCAAATGACATCTCTTCCTTTGCGGAAGACAGATATGTGAAGGTCGTTGGTTCGCTCGCTGATGAACCAGCGTATTCAGGGGAATATTACAGGTTCACATTAAAAGTAGATCAAATATTTGTAAGAGAATCAGTTTACAGGAGCACGGGTTATTGCAGCGTTTTTGTAAAAGAGCCCAAAACAAAGTTGAATTATGGCAATAAGGTAAGCGTATACGGGAAACTTTCAAGGATAATCTCAACATCAAATCCGGGGATCGCTTCATTCGGGGACATAATGGCGAAGAAAAGGATAAATTGCCAACTGTTCACTTACGGGGCAAAAGTTGAACTGCTCAAGAATAGTATCGGCAATCCACTTAAGTATATTTCAATTATCATAAGGAACAGGTTGATCTCTGTCATCCAGGCTACCATGAAAGAGCCGTATTCATCATTGCTGGGCAGCATTGTTTTTGGATCTCAGGCATCTCCGCTTTCAAATGAACTCCAGGATAACTACAGGACAGCCGGGGTCATACATCTGCTTGTTGTTTCGGGCACCCAGGTGTCGATCATATTATCCGTTGTTCTGAGCGCCTGCAAAGTCCTCGGGCTATCCCAAAAATGGCGGCTGACCGTTGTGTCGGCGGCAAATCTTTTGTTCACTGTAATGGTGGGCGCGGGCCCGTCGATAATAAGGGCGGCGGTCATGGCTGAGACAGCTCTTGTGGCCGGCGCTTTCGAGAGAGAAAATGATTTTTATAACTCTCTTTCAGTCTCTGTCCTGGTCCTGCTGATATTGAACCCGCTTAATTTATTTGATATAGGCTTTCAACTTTCTTTTCTGGCCACCTGGGCGCTGTTCTATCTCGCGCCCGTGCTGGAGGAAAGGCTGATCAAATATATGCCGGGTATCATTGCCAATACCGCTGCGATATCGATCGCGCCAACACTTGCGTCAACACCGGTCATTCTTTATAACTTCGGGCAGGTATCATTTATTTCGGTGGTATCGAATTTCCTCATAATCCCGTGGGTGGAGATGACAGTGATACTCGGATTCGCATCAACACTTTTAGGGCTGGTATTCCTTCCTCTTGCATACGCGATCAATAATACACTGACGTTAATATTGGCATTTCTTAACCTCATTGTATATTCTTTTTCTTCCTTTCCGCTGGCATGCAGGTATTTTACGCCGCCTGTTTTTCCCGTTATTTTGATATACTATGGGCTGTTGATCACGGGAGTTGAAATGTTAAGGGAAAAATTGAAGGTCAAGGTCGGGAAAGCTTTCGCGGCGGCATTGGTATTGCTGGTGATCATGGCCGCCGGTTTTAACCTGTCATTTGCAGCAGGCAAAGAACTGGTGGTGACGTTCATTGATGTGGGGCAGGGAGATTCGATATTGATAGAGTCCCCATCGGGAAAGAACATGCTGATCGACGGCGGGGGCCGGAATTTCAGGGAAGACAGGGATGACCCCACGGGCAGGTCGATAGTCGTACCGTTGCTGAGGAAAAAAGGGATAAACGAGCTGGATATCGTGGTGCTTACGCATCCTCACGATGACCACGTGGGCGGATTGCCGTACGTTCTGGACAAGGTGAAAGTTGATATGGTGATCGACAGCGGTCAGCCCCATACTTCCAAAGGATATTACAGGTTCCTGAAAACGATCGAGAAAAAAAATCTCCCGTACAAGATCGCAAGGACCGGCCAGATCATCGACATTGGCGGCGGAGTGAAGGGGTATGTCCTTCATCCGTCCGAACCTTTGATCTCCGGTACGGAATCGGATTTGAATAATAATTCCGTTGTCATCAGGTTGGTGTATGGCAAGACCTCTTTTCTCCTTGTTGGAGATGCGGCTTTTGAGGCGGAGGACCGTTTTTTGGGATCCGGCCAAAACTTAAAAAGCGATGTCCTGAAGGTGGGCCATCACGGGAGTAAAACATCGACATCGGATAAGTTTTTAGCTGAGGTGCGGCCGGCGTACGCGGTAATATCTGTAGGAGCAAAGAACAAGTTCGGGCACCCGAGCAATCAAACGCTCGGTAGATTGGCCGAATACGGGATAAAGGTTTTCAGGACCGATCTTAACGGAGCGATAATCATAAAAAGTGATGGCAACATGATCACCCCTGTTACACCAAATATTAGATAAGGCTTTTAGCCTCGTCCTACATTTCCCCGTGTATTTATGATAAACTTTGGGCCATTCCATGAGAAAACCGTTTTTCAGCCTTTTAATTTTGGTCTTATTCCCGTTCGCGGCATTTTGCGCTTCAGGTGCAATAGACACCTCTTACAGCTATGACTACAACCAGCCGCCGGAGTTCCAGCCAAGCCTGAACAATCAGTTCACCGCGCTTTCAAACGGAGTTGCGGACGTGCTTGTGAATCCGGCGGGGATAATGCGCGTCGCCACTTTCGAAGTGGCTCTTGGCCTGAGCGGCTTCGTGAAAAACCCGATAAGGAGCGACGAAAATACCGTCTATGTTGATGACAAGGGAATGAAGGGGACGGAAAATTCCCCGAATTCAAGGGCTTATATCAGAATGACGGACGATAGGACGGTCGTGACCGCCGAGCCAAGGCCGGTGACGATAGATGAGGATTATTCAAAGGGCGGCGGGATCAATTATTTTGGAATGACATATAGAATCTCCGACTGGCTTGCTTTTTCCGTATCCAGAAAGCGCCCCACATCTGCCTCTTTTGATTATTCGGCATCTTCTCCGTTCATGCTTGACGCCATTGCGGATTTCACGTCGACAAGCTTTGAAGTGGGCGGGCCGGGGAATTTCATCAACATAAGGGACGACGGGACAATGGAAGTGGTGCTGGGGGGAGTGCTCGTGGGCACCTCCGAAGTTGCCGCCTGGAGCGGCTTCTTAAGGCAGGGGACAAGCGAGGTCAACTGGTTGAGCGGCACGTTCAGCAATTCCATAACCAACCAGAACAGCGTCATTATCTCCGCGGCCGTAAAAACAGGGCAGTTCTCATGGGGGCTCAATGTTATACCGATGACAGTTGATATGAAGCTGTACAATGAAGTTTCCGTTATAAGCGACAGCAAGAATTCCAATGTTAAGTTCTATATACCAAACTTAGACTTTGCTTCCACTTTCGAGGCGGTGAACTGGATCACTCATGAATGCGGCCTGCCAAGCGGATATCGCTCCATGGAAGTGGAGACACTGGCGGGACAGCAGATAGGTTCGGCGAAGGTCGCCGGGAACTATTCCGGCTCCCTCACAAGGATGGACCTCGGGATGCAGTGGCTGCCGACGGACTTTTTCAGCGTTGGCGCCGTATATGAGAACTTTAACGGCGCCACATTGAACCTGGAAGGCGTTGATGTTATCCAGTACGTTGAGCACAGGGTGGACACCGCATCCCAGATGCCCACAGCGACCGGGGAGTCTTACTGGAACCCCTTTCTGCCCGTGCCAACGCATGAGGTTGAAACAGAAAGGATAATAAGGAGCACGCTCACGATGCAGCCGATAGAACTGCCAAGGAACATCAAGTTCGGAGTGGCGCTGAAAAAGCCGCTGATCCTGGCGCTTGATTGGGAGCAGTGGCAGAATGAGTACAGGTTCTCAAGCGATCCGGGGCATCCGGAATCGGCCCATTACATCAGTTTTAGCAACATCTCCTTCATGAGGCTTGGCATGGAAAGCCGGCTCTTCATTTTGCCGGTGGTCATGCGCGGAAGCATAAAAGGGATGTTCAAGCCCACGACGAACGATAAATACACGGAGGATAACCTTGAAGAAATGTATGCGAACACCCCCATTTATCCGGTTGACGCCAACATTTATTTCGGGCTGGGGATCTTTGACGGGGAATTCGGGTTTGGTTTTGGGGGAGGAGGGCTGCCGCTGCTGCAGGCGATGATGCTTGATATGTCTTCTATAGCGAAGGTGTTCTACTCGAACGTATATTTCACGAGGGGGAACTGGCAGATAAGCTACCTGATGACAATGGACCCGGTCCTGACCGGCTTTTCATCGGACCTGTCATCATCGCCCGGGGTTGACACCGAGATAAGGTTGATGCAGACTTCCACTTTGAGCATAGGATTTAGATTCTAATGACAAATGACAAAATTCAAATGACAAATAAATCGAAAAAATCCAAATCAAGGAAATCGCTAGTTATTGGACTGACCGGCCCAATCGCTTCGGGTAAAAGCGAAGTTGCAAAGATGCTTGGCAGGTATGGTGCTTTAGTCATCGATGCAGATGAGATAGGGCATCAAATAATGCTGCCGCAGAAAAAAGTGTGGCATGAGATAGTAAAAGCGTTCGGCGTTAAGGTGTTGAACAGGGGAGGGAAGATAAACCGCAAGAAGCTGGCGAAAATCGTTTTTTCTGACCGTTCAACATTGAAGAAGCTGAACAGGATAATGCACCCGGAAATGAAGAGCGTCATAAATGGAATGGCCAGGCAGTCAAATAGAAAATTAGTCATTGTAAATGCCGCAGTCTTGGTTGAAATGGGCCTTTTGCCGCTTGTGGAGAAAGTTATTGTCGTTTTGGCCAGCGAAAAAGTGAGGATCAGGAGGTTGATGAGGGCGGGTATTCCAAGGGCGGATGCCATAGCCAGGATCAGGTCGCAAGCAGGAGCGTCAGGGTACCGCAAAATCGCCGATATCGTTGTAATGAATGACGGAAGCATCGGCGAGCTTCGCAAAAAAGTCAAAAGGATCATAGCTGAGCTTTGAGCGAATTTAAGATAGTATCGGATTACAAGCCGTCGGGCGACCAGCCAAAAGCCATAAATGAGCTTTACGAGGAGATCTCAGCCGGGAAAAAAGAATTGACCCTCCTTGGCGTCACGGGTTCCGGCAAGACGTTCACGATGGCGAACGTGATAGAGCGGGTCCAAAAACCCACGCTTGTGATATCCCACAACAAAACCCTGGCGGCTCAGCTATGCCAGGAGTTCAGGTCATTTTTCCCCGGAAATTCCGTGGAATACTTCGTTTCTTTTTATGATTACTACCAGCCGGAGGCTTATATCCCCACAACCGACACTTATATTGAAAAGGATTCGGCCATCAACGAAGAAATAGACAGGCTTCGCCATTCAGCAACGATGTCGCTTTTCGAGAGGCGTGACGTGATAGTTGTTGCTTCCGTTTCCTGCATTTATGGCCTGGGGACGCCTCAGGATTACCTTAAAGCCATGCTTCACTTCAAAGTTGGCGAAAGATATGTAAGAGATGACATCCTGAGGCACCTGGTGGAGATGAAATACGAAAGGAATGACGTTGAGCTTACAAGGGGGAAGTTCAGGGTGAGAGGCAATGTCATAGAGATATGCCCCGCTTATGAAAAGAATATCGTAAGACTTGAGATATTCGATGACATTCTTGAAAAGCTATATGAGTTGGATCCCATTACCGATGAAATACTGCAAAAAAAAGAAAGCATAGGTATTTATCCGGGGACCCATTATGTGACTTTCAGAGATAAACTTCAAAACGCGATAGATTCGATAGAGCTTGAGCTCAAGATAAGGCTGGAGGAGCTTAAAGCGCAGAATAAGCTGCTGGAAGCGCAGAGGCTTGAGCAGAGAACGAAATATGATCTGGAAATGATAAGGGAAATGGGCTACTGCAACGGCATCGAGAATTATTCGCGTCATCTTGACGGTAGAGCTCCCGGCCAGCCGCCGGGCACGCTCATTGATTATTTCCCAAAGGATTTCCTGATGATAATCGATGAGTCGCACGTGACGATCCCCCAGGTACGGGGCATGTTTGAAGGGGACAGGAGCAGGAAGCAGGTCCTGATCGATTTCGGCTTCAGGCTGCCGTCGGCGCTTGATAATAGGCCGCTTAACTTCAAAGAATTCAATGAGCACATGAACCAGGTGGTATATGTTTCTGCAACCCCATCCCCTTATGAGACAGGCAGGTCAGCAAAGGTGGTAGAACAGATAATAAGGCCGACCGGGCTTATTGATCCGGAGGTTGTCGTCAGGCCCACAAAAGGGCAGGTTGACGACCTGATAAAGGAGATAAAAACCGTAGTTAAGAGAAAAGAAAGGGTGCTTGTTACCACTTTGACCAAGAAGATGGCGGAGGACCTTTCCGAGTTCTTGCACGAGAAAGGGATCAAAGTGCGATACCTGCATTCCGACATTGCAACGCTGGACAGGATCGATATACTTCGCGGTTTGAGGCTTGGTGAATTTGATGTGCTGGTGGGGATCAATCTACTGCGCGAAGGGCTGGACCTTCCGGAGGTATCGCTTGTTGCCATACTGGACGCGGACAAGGAAGGGTTTTTAAGGGCGGAAACTTCCCTTATCCAGACCATCGGCAGGGCCGCGAGGAACATCGCCGGCAAGGTGATACTTTACGGCGACGAAATTACGAAGTCCATGAAGAACGCGCTGGCGGAGACGGATCGAAGAAGAAAGATCCAGATCGGATACAATAAGAAGTATAATATCAAGCCAAAGACCATAGTAAAGGACATCAAGGATATCAGCGAGGGCATAAGGCTTGCCAAGAAAGAAGAGATCAACAAGCTGAAAGAATTCATACCAAAGGAAGAAGCGCTGGACCTGATAAGAAGCATGGAGGAAGAGATGCTAACCGCGGCAACAGCCCTGGAATTCGAGCGCGCCGCCAAGCTGCGCGACAAGATAAAGGAATTGAAGAAGGCTTTTAAGATAAAATAATCCGAGGGGCGCAAACAAATATTATATTCGAGAAAATAATCTTGACTTAAAACAGCATGAGAATATACTAAAACCAAGGGGGTGAATTTATGAAAAAATTAGTATTTGTAATGTTATTAGTATTTCTTGCGATGCAAACCGCTTCTTTTGCGGCCATGGAAAACAAGAAAGTAGCAATCGGCCTTTTTGAGTTGCCCGCGTTAAGCATAGTCCATAATGACGAGAACAAGCAGGTTACATCGTATACGGGTGTGAACTGGGCAATGGGTTTTACTCACCGCATGTTCTTTGAGCCGTTAAAGGTGAATGAAGTGAACACGAATTGGGAATTCGGGACGATATTTTTGCTCTTGCCGTATGCCGGGATCGGAGCAGATTATGTGTGGGAGAACGGATGGTATGTCGGCATCGGGACCTTATATATATTCCCTTACCCACGTTTAGGAGTGTTCCTTTAATTAATACGTAATATTATTTTCCAAATATCAGTTACACCCCTTCGTGTTAACTCGAAGGGGTTTTTCTTTGGCCCGTGGTACCGCCAACCTGTACCCTCCCATCTCGGATGTTGTGTGATGTGGTGAGATGAATGTTCGGCCTCCGTTTATTTGGAATTATGCTCACGGCTGCCGCCGCGCTTGAATTTGAGAGTGCGGCCCAGCTGCGTGACAAGATAAAGGAATTAAAGAAAGCTTTTAAGATAAAATAATCCGAAGGTCGTTAACGAATAAAAATCCCGTTATTTCTTTTTCTCATCATGGGGGATCATGCTGTCTATACCTGAAGATAGCGCGGAAAGCACTACCTGTGAAAAACCGCACTGGCAAGGGGGATTGAGCTTCACCGCTTCATTAAAGTCATTGATCTCTACTTGTGATTCTATCTGTTTCCCGCAGCTTGGACACTTGAATTTTATTGTCGACCTCATAAATCCCGCCTTTAAGGGTACTTTTTTGTACCTGTATTTATTTTAATTATACCTTAGTAAAAAGCTGTTTCAAGCTTTATCGCATTATCACGCCTTAATCTCGGATGTCGTGTGGTATGGAGAGATGAATATTCAGCTTATATTTATTAATCGCATTCTTTTGCCCCGAGGTTGATTTTGTGCTAAAATTCCCGTATTCAGGAGGCAAATTCAGTGATTGATTTCGGCATGTTATTGACAGCAATGGTGACGCCTTTCAAGGCGGACGGCTCTGTTGATTACAAAAGAGCGGCGGAACTGGCGAAATACCTTGCGGACAATGGTTCGGACGGCATTGTTGTGCACGGCACAACCGGCGAATCCCCAACGCTTACTCACGAAGAGGAATATGAAATGTATAAAACCGTGAAAAAAGCGGTGGGCGGAAGGGTCAAGATAATCGCGGGAACAGGCTCAAATTCAACGGCCGAAACTCTTGAGGCGACTCAGCATGCTGAAAAGATCGGCGTCGACGGCGCAATGGTAGTAGTACCATATTACAATAAACCATCGCAGGAAGGGATGTACCAGCATTATAAAGCGGTTGCTCAGTCCACAAAGCTGCCAATTATCATATATAACATCCAGGGAAGGACTGGCGTAAATATGACAGCCGATACAGTGGCGCGTCTTTCAAAGATCAATAATATCGTCGGGATCAAGGAAGCAAGCGGAATACTGGAGCAGACCTCGGAAATAAGGCAGAAAACCCCGAAAGAATTCGTGATCTACAGCGGTGACGATGACAGAACGCTGGAGATCATGAAAAGGGGAGGATACGGGGTGATAAGCGTCGCATCCCACATTGCGGGGAAAGAGATAAAAAGAATGTGCGAACTTTTCAACGCGGGAAAAGTTGATGAAGCGGAAAAATTGAATCAAAGGTTATCGCCATTGTTCAAGGTGCTGTTCATCACAACCAATCCTACTCCGGTAAAAGCGGCCCTTAATATGATCGGGCAGCCGGTCGGAGGATTGCGCTTGCCGCTGATAGAAGCGAACGCATCCGAGAAAGAACAGATCAGGAAAGTGTTGATGGACCTGAAACTGGTATGAAACTGCTCCTCCATACATGCTGCGCGCCCTGCCTTTCCGGAGTTCACAGGGCTATCTTTGAAGAGAACCTGGATATAACGGGATATTTCTATAATCCGAACATCCACCCGGACGGCGAATTCCAGAATAGGATCGGCGCCCTGATAAGCTACGCAAGCCAGAGAGATATCCATGCCGTGATCGTTGAAAAGTATGATATCGGGATCTTTAAAAGCCAGGTTGCCGGACAATCCGGCGACAGATGCTCCAATTGCTACAGGCTCCGCCTTGAGGAAGCGGCCAAGTACGCCGGAAAGAACAATTATGACTGTTTCTCATCCACTATCCTGATAAGCCCTTATCAGAAGCATGATCTGGCGAAGCAGATCGGCAATGAAATGGGGGAAAAGTACGGCGTACGGTTCTATTACAAGGATTTCCGGCCCTTCTACAGGGATTCAATAGCCATATCAAAGCAGATGGGGCTTTACAGGCAGAGATATTGCGGCTGTTATCTAAGTGTTGTAGAATCTTCACGATGAGCAAACTGATATCACTTATCAAAAAAGGTACCATGACCCTGATCGTGAGCCTTCCGGACAATTCCGCTGAGCTTGCGAAAGCCGCGGAGGATGGAGGGGCTGACGCTATAATGGTCCCCATAAACCCCCTGGTGAAGGACAAAAAACAGCTGATATCGATAATCGGATTGGCAAGGGTCCCTGTTGGAGCAAAATTGACAACGGAGATAAGCGAACCGGAAGTTAAAGGCCTTCAGAAGCTGGGGGTGGACTTCTTTGATTTTGATTTCTACGCTGCTCCGGCATGGCTGCTGAAAATGAAGGATGCAGGAAAGATCGCGTCACTGGACTCAAAATACATGGTTGATGACCTGACAAGGTTGTCGGAAAAACCCATTGACGGGATCGACGCGGCAATTGTCCCCAATGAAAGTTTCGGCAGGGACCTGACAGTGGGGGACCTTCAGCAATATATAACGATATGCCTCTCGACCGGGCTTCCCGTTATAGTCTCCACGCAGAAGCTTGTACGCGTTAGCGAGGTCCCGATATTGTGGGATACCGGTGCGAAAGCCATCATATTAACGGATATAGTGACTGGGAATTCCGCTAAATCCATACAGGCTGTTACCAAGGAATTCAAGGCGGCCGCCGAAGCGCTCAAGGAAGAATGAAAAGATTATTTTTATTCCTTCTCTTATTATGCGCGGCCCATACAGCATGCTTTGCTGATAAATTCTCTTTTGCCGTGTTCGGGGACAACAGGGACGGAGATGAGGTGTTCATGGACCTGGTCCGGAACATGAACAGTGACAGCAGCCTGCAATTCGCGGTCAACACCGGCGACATGACCTCCAAGGGAAGCAAGGGCGAGTACGACAATTACTGGAGCATGGCGGGCGAAAGCAAGGCAAGGATCTATGACACCATGGGGAACCATGACCTGGGATTTATGGGGATCGGGGAGGGGATATTCAGGAAGAAATACGTCTCAACATATTATTATTTTGATCACGGCGATTCAAGGTTCATTATTATTGATAATTCAAAAAGTAAGGGTCTTGGAAGAAAACAGTGGGCCTGGCTTGAGAAAGCGCTTGATACCGATAAGTATATCTTCGTCTTCATGCACAAGCCGTTGTTCGACGTTACCGGCATGTATCCCGGACATGTTATGGATTCTAAAACGGAAAGCAAAAAGCTTGATGAGCTTTTAGTAAAGTTCAGGGTTAAATACGTATTTGCCGGGCATATCCACGGTTATGGCAGGCAGGCGATCAACGGAATTACATATATCATAACTGCTGGAGGCGGCGCACCGCTTTACATGCCCGCATTCAGCGGCGGATATTATCATTACGTAAAAGTTATTGTAGATGACGGCAAAATATCGGATAAGGTTGTGAAAGTGTTCAATGATTAAGAAAGTACTGCTGATTTTCGTGTCGACATTTATGCTGGCTTTTCCGGTGTTTGCCGAAGACAAGCCGATCGTCTCTGTTGTGAAAGGGTCAAGTGTGGAGGCGGTGGTGAGGAAGGCCGTTGATCTTGTAGGCGGCATGCAGGGACGGGTAAAGAAATGGGACAGGGTCATAATAAAAGTATCCCTGGACGAGGCAAAGCCTTCCGGCAGCGGTCTTGTTACGGACGTTGAAGTTGTAAGGGCATTGGTCCACATGGCAAAGGAGTCCGGCGCAAGGAGGATCACCGTCGCCGACGGTTCCCTAAAGACAAATACATGGAAAGCATTTGAAGCCGCGGGGTACAATAAAATGGCGAAAGAAGAAGGAGTGATATTGAAGGACCTTGACGCCGATTACATATGGAGGGCATGGCTCCCGTATGGCGAGGGTTACAAGAAATACAGCGTGGCAACCATAGTGCTTAACTGCGAAGTTTTCATAAATGTGCCGGTGGTAAAAGTGGAGGATCCGGCCTCGCCATCGCTTTCATTGAAGAACCTTCTTGGCATAATGTGCGACAAGTGGACCAAAAAGCGGCTGCCGAAGGGGGAGAAGCTGGATGAACTGATAGTTGACATGAACCTGATACGCCAGAGCGACCTTGTGGTCATTGACGGCACTTTGCATGACGGGATGATAATCGCGGGCAATGACCCCGTGTCAGTGGACAGTGTTGCCATGAAAATACTGAAGATAGATCCGGGCAAAGTTGGATACCTGGGCCTGGCGGAGAATAAGGGTCTGGGCAAAAGCGGACCCTCGGAAATTGAAGTAAAGAACGAAAAATTGTGATAAAATAGCCCCGTTATGCCCCGAGGTTTTATACATCTGCATGTTCACTCGCAATACAGCCTTCTAGACGGCGCAAGCAGGATAGAGGATTTGGTCAAGCGCGCCAATGAACTTGGAATGAAAGGCATGGCGATAACCGACCACGGCAACATGTATGCCGCCGTCAAGTTCTATCTTCAAATGAAGGATGCCGGCCTCAAGCCGATCATAGGTTCAGAACTTTATGTTGCCCCAAAAGGAAGGTTCAGCAAAACAACCGCGGAGGACAGGTCCCCTTTTCATATCACGGTCCTTGCAAAAAATGCTGAAGGCTACAAGAACCTGGTCAAACTTGTTTCTCTTGGCCACCTTGAGGGCTTTTACTCCAAGCCAAGGATCGACAGGGAGTTGATGGAAAAACACCACGAAGGATTGATCATACTCTCCGGATGCAGCAAAGGGGAGCTGGCCGGCGCTATACTGGCCGGCGAAGAAAAGAAGGCAAGAGAGATCGCAGACTTTTACAGGGGGCTTTTTAAGGATGATTATTATCTTGAGATGATGTACCACGGCATCCCGGAGCAAAAGACGGTAAATGAATTTGTCGATAAATTAAGCAAAGAACTTGGCATCAAATGTGCCGCGACCAATGATACTCATTACACAAAGAAGGAGGATGCAAGGTCCCAGGATATAATGCTGTGCATTCAGACCGGCGCTTTCCTTGATAATAAGGACAGGATGAAATTTGAGGGCGAGGAATTCTATGTAAAATCCTATACGGACATGAAAACGAACTTCGCACACAACGAAGAAGCGCTGGGGAATACGATGGAGATAATGGAAAAATGCGACCTGGAACTTGATATCGGACATCCGCAGATCCCCGACTTCCCTGTGGCAGCTGACGAAACTGCGGATACTTACCTTGAAAAACTATGCTACGAAGGCATCAACAGGAAATTCGGCGCGACCATTAAAGATGAAGTGAGCGGCAAGGATAGGACAGTTGTGCCTCCCGAGGTGATCGACAGGGTCAAATATGAACTTTATGTGATAGAAAAGACCGGTTACGCGCCCTATTTCCTCATAGTGCAGGATTTTATAAACCACGCAAGGAGCGTGGGGATCCAGGTCGGTCCCGGAAGAGGTTCTGCCGCCGGCAGCATAGTTTCTTATGCGCTCGGCATAACCAGCGTGAACCCGCTGAAATACGGCCTGCTTTTTGAGAGATTTTTGAATCCTGAGAGGATCTCGATGCCTGATATCGATATCGATTTCTGCATTGAGAGAAGAGGGGAAGTGATAGATTATGTCACAAAGAAATACGGAAGCGACCGTGTGGCACAGATCATTACTTTTGGCACCATGGCTGCAAGGGCGGCGATAAGGGATGTGGGGCGCGTTAAACAGGTTTCTCTGGCCGAGGTCGACAAGATAGCAAAGATGGTGCCGATATCGACCGACATAACTCTGGATATAGCGCTTGAAACAAACAAGGAGATGAAATTGCTCTACGAAAAGGATGCGAACGTGAAGGCGCTTGTTGATGACGCAAAAAACATAGAGGGGCTTGTCCGCCACGCTTCCATGCACGCTGCCGGGGTGGTCATCTCAAGGAATCCTTTGATGGATTTTGTCCCGGTGCAAACGGTAAATGATGCCCAGGTGGTGACACAATATCCCATGGAAGACCTGGCCGCGATAGGGCTTTTAAAGATGGATTTCCTCGGGCTGAGGAACCTGACCATGATCGCGAACACTATCAACATAATAAAGCATACAAAGGGAGTTGAGTTGAATATCGAGCAGCTGCCGCTCAATGATACCGCTACATACCAGCTTCTCTGCAGCGGAAGCACGATAGGCATATTCCAGCTGGAAAGCAGGGGAATGAGAGCGCTGATCAAAGATCTGAAACCGACCACGTTCGAGGAAATAATCGCTCTTCTGGCCCTTTACAGGCCAGGGCCCATAGAGAGCGGAATGGTGGAGGACTTTGTAAAAGGGAAGCACGGCAAGGTGGAAGTTAAATATGAACTGCCGGAGCTTGAGCCGATACTCAAGGAAACTCACGGCGTCATACTTTATCAGGAGCAGGTAATGGAGATAGCGAGCAAGATCGCGGGATTTACAATGGGACAGGCGGATGTTCTTCGATCCGCCATGGGGAAAAAGAAAGTAAAGGAGATGCATGAACAAAAAGGGCATTTCATCAGCGGGGCAATAAAGAAGGGATTCTCTGAACACAAGGCAACGCTTCTGTTCAACCTTTGTTCCAAGTTCGCGGGATACGGGTTCAACAAAAGCCACTCGACCTCCTATGCTGTCATTTCATACCAGACGGCATACCTAAAAGCGAACTATCCCGTGGAATTCATGGCATCCATACTTACTTCTGTTACCGGCGATTCCGATAAAGTGTCCCTCTATATTTCTGAATGCCAGAGGATGAAGATAAGCGTCATGCCGCCGGAAATAAACGAGAGCCTGAAGGATTTTACCGTTGTGGGCAGCGGGATTAGGTTCGGCCTTATAGCCATAAAGAACGTGGGGCTTGGGGCGGTCCTTAATATAATCGCTGTAAGGAAAAATGACGGCAAGTTCACTTCGCTGCAGGACTTCTGCGAAAGGGTGGACCTGCGCGCAGTCAACAAAAGGGTCATTGAAAGCCTCATCAAGAGCGGAGCTTTTGATTCCATCGGCAAGAGGGCCCTGATGCTGAAAAAGATTGAATCTGTAATGGACAGGGCTTCGCTGGCACAGAAAGAAATGAGCAACGGGCAGGCGGCGCTCTTTGAGGTGTCAAAAAGTGCCCGTCATGCACAAGAAGAGCGGCAGGATGATGCAGCAGAATTCAGCCCTGATGAGCTTTTAAGGATGGAGAAGGATATGCTGGGCCTTTATATATCAGGGCATCCTCTTTCATCAATGGGGGACACTCTTGGATCCGAAACGGACACAAAAGCAATAGAGCTATCGGAGAGGAAGGAAGGGGAAAAGGTGATCGTCGGCGGGATACTCTCGTCGTGCCGCAAGATAACCACAAGGAGGAAGGAGCTGATGATGGTAGCCAGCCTTGAGGACCTCACCGGCACTATACCTGTTGTTGTCTTTCCGAGGTCTTATGAAAAATATTCTTCCATGCTTGCAGAAGATAGTATCGTTATAATAAAAGGCAAAGTGAATATCGACTCGATGAACGACGAGAAAAAAGTGATCTGCGACATTGTGGAGCCCCTGGAAGGGAACAGGAAACGGTCAAGGGCGTTCCATGTAAAGGTGGCGAGCGATAAGTTCGATTCGCTTGATGAATTGAAGAACATACTCTCGTTTTACAAGGGTTCGGAACCGGTATATATTCATATGGATGGGCGGGTGGTGAGAGTGGGGGAGGAGCATTTTGTGTCGATAGATCCGTCAATTGTGTCCAGGATAGAGGGACTGCTTGGCAAGGATTCGGCCTGGGTGGATATGAAATAAGGAGGATGATTATATGGCAATAGTTGACGATCTTAAGTTTGATCCAAGCGGGCTAATTCCGGCGATCGCCCAGGACTCAAAGACAAAAGAGGTCCTGATGATAGCTTACATGAACAGGGAATCACTTGAGAAGACATTGAAAGAAGGCAAGGCATGCTACTGGAGCAGGTCAAGGAAAAAACTTTGGACAAAAGGCGAGACCTCCGGCAACTTCCAGAAAGTGAAGGATATCTATTATGATTGTGATATGGATGCCATACTTCTTGTCGTGGATCAGACGGGCGTTGCCTGCCATACGGGGAATAAAAGCTGTTTTTACAGGAAGCTTAAGTGAGAAGATCCTGTAATTTGTCATTGGTCATTGGGATCTTATTTGTCATTTGTTATTTGCCATTTGTCATTCCTTGCTATGCAAGGTCTGTCTGGAACGGCAATAAGACAAGGAATGTCGTTGCGCTCACATTTGATGACGGCCCGAAACCCGAATACTGCCAGCCGATACTGGACATGCTTGATAAATATGGGGCAAAGGCAACGTTCTTTATTGTCGGGAAAGAGGCCAAGGATAATCCGGACCTCATAAAAAGGATGGATGACGAAGGGCATGAGATAGGGAATCATACATACTCGCACACGCCCGCAAAGGAAATGTCCGCCGGCGCGGCGCTCTCCGACATACAGAGATGCAGCGAAGTGGTTTATGGCGTCACAGGGAAGGCGCCAAAGTATTTCAGACCGCCCGGCGGCGGAATGAACAGCAGGATTTCACAGGGAATACGAAAAATGGGATTAAAGCCGGTCTTCTGGTCAATGAACGCTACTGATTATACTGATGTCACTCCCGGGTATGAGGTGCCTGAAGATGTGAAGGTGATGGCTGAAGAGCTGACAAAAAGGGTTATGGACAAAGTAAAGCCCGGAACTATAATACTTCTGCACAGCAGCAGCGAACAGACGGTAAGGGCGCTGCCATTGATACTTAAGGCCTTGAAGGAAAAGGGTTACGGCATGGTGACCGTGGCCGATCTTGAGGAGGAAAAAATCTGATGCTTGCGAAAAGAATAATCCCCTGTCTGGATGTTTCCGGGGGGCGGGTGGTGAAAGGGGTAAAATTTGTAGACCTGCGGGATGCGGGTGATCCGGTGGAATTGGCCTCTTATTATGACAAGGAAGGCGCCGACGAGCTCACATTCCTTGACATAACCGCGTCCGCGGAAAAGCGTTACATCATGATCGATATTGTCAGGAACGTGGCGGAAAAGGTCTTTATCCCTTTTACGGTTGGCGGCGGCATAAATGACATTGATACCATAAACGAGATATTGAAGTCGGGGGCGGACAAGGTTTCAATTAACACAGCGGCTGTAAAGGATCCCGAGTTCATCAAGAAAGCGTCAGAAAAGTTCGGAAGCCAGTGCATTGTCGTTGCTATCGACGCAAAGAGGAATTCTGACCTGTCTGCCGAACAGGCAGGCAAGCCATCATGGGAGGTTTACGTTAACGGCGGCCGCACTCCCACAGGGCTGGACGCGCTGGAATGGGCAAAAAAGGCGGAAGGGCTGGGCGCGGGGGAGATACTGCTTACAAGTATGGACCGTGACGGCACAAAAGAAGGTTATGATATTGAACTTACAAAAGCAATATCCGGCGGCGTAAAGATACCCGTGATAGCGTCCGGAGGTGCCGGCACCATGGAGCATGTTTACGAAGCGTTGACACGGGGCAAGGCTGACGCGGCGCTTCTTGCCTCCTGCCTACACTACTGCGAATTCCGTATCAATGAATTGAAGGGATATTTGACCAGAAAAGGCATCCCCGTCAGGCTGTAAAATGCACATCAAAGGATATCTTTCCAACAGGAAAAAAATAATTGATAGAGCCATACTTTCCTTTGTTCCCCGCGGAGAAAAGTATACAAGAACACTGCATGACGCAGTTAACTATTCGCTCATGTCCGGAGGAAAGCGGATAAGGCCGATACTTGTCCTTGCGGCTTGCGAAGCGGTATCAGGCGGATTTAAAAATGCCATACCGGCCGCTGCGGCGATAGAGATGATACACACTTACACTCTGATCCACGACGATCTTCCGGCGATGGATGACGATGATCTCAGGAGGGGGAAGCCGACTTGCCACAGGGTTTTCGGCGAGGACGTGGCTATTCTTGCAGGCGACCTCCTGAACACCCTTGCATTCCAGGTAATAGCCGAAAATTACAAGGATAAAGCGGGGGTGATTATTTCCGAGCTTTCCAGGTCCCTGGGCATCAACGGGATCGTTGGAGGGCAGATCGCCGACCTCAGGTCAAAAGGGAAGAAGATCGGCCGGGATGAGCTTGAATTCATAAGCGTTCATAAGACCGCCTTTCTTTTCATTGCTTCGGTAAGGATGGGGGCAATGGTCGGCGGGGCATCGGGCGCGGTCATGAAAAAATTGACAGGATACGCGACCAACCTGGGGCTTGCGTTTCAGGTAATAGATGATATATTTGATTATACTGGCAAGGAAAGATCCGGATATCCCGCTGTTCTTGGGACCGAAAAATCCATGCTCGAAGCAAAGAAAAGGCTTGATCTTGCAGTAAATGAGCTGCCCAGGGGGAGGGATTGTCACATTCTAAAGGAAATAGCGTTACATTTGACAGAGGGCATGCAAAAACACGTCATGAAAAAGAAAAAATAACATGGACTTTTACAGGATGATAACTGACCTTTTAGCGAACATAACCTTGATCACGGCATTGACATCGATGCTCCTGGCCCAGGTCATAAAGGTGATCTATTACCTGATAGTGGAAAGAAAGGTCAATTTCTATCATTTCTTCGAGGCGGGAGGGATGCCGTCCTCCCATTCGGCTCTCACGTGTTCGCTGTCCATGATAGTGGGGCTTAATTCGGGGTTTGATTCCATCCTGTTCGCGGCTGTTGCCATATTCTCCTCTATTGTGATGTACGATGCTATCAAGGTAAGGGCTGAGGAAGTGGGCCATACGCTGATCGAGGTTGGGGCGGGCGGCATCCTCGGGATCGTCATTTCCGTTATTTCATACCTCTATTTTGTCCGGTGACGTAAGTGTCGCAACTACTATCAAGGCTTGAGCTTCCAAAAGACCTGAAACATCTTTCCCATGCGGAACTTCAGTCACTTGCGGACGAGGTAAGGAGTTTGATCATAGACACCACCTCCAGGGTGGGAGGGCATCTGTCATCATCACTGGGGGCTGTTGAACTTGCGGTGGCGCTTCACGCCGTATATGAATCGCCAAGGGACAAGATACTGTGGGATGTGGGGCACCAGGCATATGCGCACAAGATATTGACAAGCAGGAGCTCAAGATTCGCCACACTGCGACAGCTCGGCGGGATATCGGGCTTTCCGAACAAGGATGAATCTCCGCATGATGTTTTTACCGTTGGGCACGCGAGCACTTCCATTTCTTCCGCACTGGGGCTTGCGAAAGCAAGGGAATTATCAAAGGAGAGCTTCAATATTGTCGCGGTGATAGGGGACGGCTCTCTTTCCGGAGGTCTTGCGCTGGAAGGCATAAACAACCTGCTGGGGCTGAAGGACAACCTTGTCATAGTCTTGAACGACAACCAGCTATCAATATCAAAGAACGTGGGTGCCATCGCCAATTATTTCACCAAGCTCAGGACAAGCCAGACGTACGTAAAGTTCAGGGACCGTGTGGAGAAGATGCTCGGGCGCATCCCGAAGATAGGCGCTCCGCTTGTTAAGCGCGCGGAGAACTTCAAGAACAGGATAAAGCACTTCCTGGTGGATTTCAGTGTGGGAGTTATCATCGAAGAGCTTGGACTCAGGTACCTTGGCCCCATAGACGGGCATAATATCCCTCTGCTGATAAGCACCCTGCAGTACGCGAAAGAGGTCAAAGGGCCGGTCATTGTGCATGTTCTGACAAAGAAAGGGAAAGGATACAGCCCTTCCGAGGCTGATCCGACAAAGTTCCATGGCATCGCCCCGTTCAAGATAGAGACCGGGGAATTGACATCAAAAAGCGATAAGCCTACCTATACGCAGGTATTCGGCAAAACTATTGCGCAGCTTGCCGAAAAGAACGAAAAGATAGTCGCGATCACTGCCGCGATGCTTGACGGGACCGGGCTTGAAGTATTCGCAAAGAAATTCCCGGAAAGGCTGTTCGACGTGGGAATAGCGGAAGAACATGCCGTTACATTTGCGGGAGGGCTTGCGAAAGCAGGCTATCGTCCTGTTGTGGCGATATATTCCACTTTCCTTCAAAGGGCGTATGATGAGATCCTCCATGATGTTTGCCTGCAGAACCTGCCGGTGGTCTTTGCCGTGGACAGGGCAGGCATAGTGGGGGAGGACGGGGCGACGCATAACGGCATATTTGATATCGCTTTCCTTAGATCGATGCCGAACATGACGATAATGGCGCCGAAAGATGAGAATGAGCTTCAGAACATGCTGTATACGGCAACGGAACATGACGGGCCGGCAGCAATTAGATATCCTAGGGGACAGGGCATGGGTGTAGGGGTGGAAGCGGGTTTTAAAAAGCTCGAGATCGGGAAAGCTGAGGTTATTTATAAATCTGAGATCGCAGGCCGCAAGCCGCAAGTTATTTTTGCGCTCGGCTCGATGGTTTATCCTGCCATTGAGGTCGCAAAGATCGCTGAGGCAAAAGGCATAAGCTCCATTGTTGTCAATGCAAGGTTCGCAAAACCTCTTGATGAAGGATTGATCCTTAGGCTGGCAAACGAGGCTGAAAAAGTCGTTACAATTGAAGAAGGCGTGCTTGACGGAGGATTCGGCAGCGCGGTTATTGAACTTTTAACGGATAGTGGCATCAATAAACCTGTAAAACGTTTGGGGCTTCCTTCAAGGTTCATCGAGCACGGGAAAAGAAGCGAGATACTTGATAGGTACGGCCTTACGGCAGAAAAAATAGCTTCCGCTTTTTGAAGACCTGGTGTCGCCTCCAGTGAATGTCATCCTGCATCGGGAAATCGGTCCTGTAATGAGCGCCGCGGGATTCCTTCCTGGCCAGTGCCGCCTGAGAGATCAAAAGAGAAACGGTCAACATGTTCTTGAGCTCGAGCTCATATTTATTATCAGGCATGTAGTTTATCTTTTTACTCATCCTGGCAAGTTCTGTTATAGCGTGCTTTAGATCGGATCCTTTCCTTATGATCCCCACCTTTTCCCACATAAGGGTTTTCAGCTTTTCTTTCATGTTCTTGATCTCTTCGTATTTCAATCTTGAAGGCACTTGTTTTAACGGCTTTAAGCGGGATTCGGATATCGCTTTATCGATCTCAGTTGACGTGGAGTAACTGATCGAATCCGTAGCCGCCCTGTAGCCGAACACAAGGCCGTCGAGAAGGGAATTGCTGGCAAGGCGGTTCGCGCCGTGAATCCCTGCGGAGGATACCTCGCCTGCAGCATACAATCCGGCAATATTTGTTCTCCCGTTGGTATCGATCTTCACGCCGCCCATGAAGTAATGAGCTGCCGGAGTTACCGGGACCTTATCTCTGGTGATGTCGATCTTATATTTAAGGCATTCTTCGTAAATTTTGGGGAACCTGTGTTTTATTTTATCCGCCCCTATCGGAGCAAGATTCAAATAAACGTGATCGGAGCCGGTTCTCCTCATTTCCTCAAGTATCGACCTGGAAACTATGTCTCTCGGGGCAAGTTCTTTCAAAAGATGGTATCTGGGCATGAACCGTTCGCCATTGATGTTTTCCAGTATGGCGCCTTCGCCGCGAACAGCTTCGGATATCAGGAACCTTGTTTCAACAACTCCGTGTATGAAAAGTGTGGTTGGGTGGAACTGGACGAATTCCATGTCGGTGATTTCCGCCCCGGCCCTGTAAGCCATTGCGATGCCGTCGCCGGTGGCGAAACTAGGATTTGTATTATGAAGGTAAACTTGGCCCAGGCCGCCGGTAGCAAGCATCGTTGCCCTAGCCAGGAATAGCAGGTTCTTGTTATTATCAATATCAATAGCTTCGGCGCCGATACATCTGCCTTTCTTCAGTATCAGGTCCTTCCCGTAAATGAAGTTGCGGACATCCACCAGATTTTCCTTTAGGAGCCTTGCGGCAAGACCTCTCTCTATTTCACTTCCTGTGGCATCCCCGGCATGCAGGATCCTCCTGTGGCTGTGGGCGCCTTCCAGCGCAAGCTCGTAAACATCGCCGATCTTATCGAAACGGACGCCCATTTTTATCAGTTCATGGACCCTTTTGACCCCGTCGGTCACAAGCACGTTAACCGCGGCTTCGTCGCTCAATCCCGCTCCAACATCAATGGTATCCTGCATGTGAAAGAGGGGGGAATCTTTTTGTTCGTCGATAGCCGCGGCGATGCCACCCTGAGCGTATTCCGTGGCCGTTTCGCCTGTTTTACCTTTTGTGAGAAGGATAACTTTTCCGTGGTGGCTTGCTTCGATAGCGGCCGATAGTCCGGCAATTCCGCCGCCGATTATCAGGAAGTCGCACTTAAAAACATTGTCATCCATTTAGGCAATTATATCACCAGATATAGTGAAATTTTATTGTTATTTTGCTGATAATCATGTGGAAGGTTAAAATTATGAGCACGACCCGATCGATAAGAACATTGCCCATGCGTGTCGTCAGCCCCGCCAACCCGGCGTGGGTGAACAGGGCGCTTAAATTACACGATGAAGTGGGCGTAGATTATTCCCATCATACTTTTGCAATGTCCTGTTTTGGACGGCAATGGCAGACTATGATGGGATTAAGAGAGAGGTTTTTACCTCAATTGAGTCCCTCATCCGGTCCTGTCAGAGTATTGGACATAGGAATTGGTAATTCGCCATGTGCGGAGGTATTGGAGTTGGCGGACCATCTGATGAAGGCAGGGATAAACTTTGAGATCACCGCAATGGACATGCGAGAAAGGGCTTTTGAGGTATTGAAGCAAATGGGCGGACTTGGCGTCGGTTTCAAGGAACTTTCGGATCTGCATATCCCGGAATCATACTATGCGACTTTCCTGGGAAAACCGTGTATCAGGGAAGGGTCGGCTTTTCATTTTTATATCCCGAAGGAAGTGAAAGACAGGATCGAAAGGTTGATCGGGGATATCGCGACCGCGGAAGTTCCACAGGAAAGATTTGATATTATCATTTGTTTGAATATACTTATTTATTTGAGGACCAGATCGATAGAAAAGTTAGCCCTTTATAATATGGCGAAGGGGCTTAAAAGCGGAGGGGTCCTGATAACTGATTGGCATCAAATGGTATTTCAAATGAATAATCTAAATCTCAATAACCGCCGTTTTAGAACCGCTGAATTGGCAATGCTGGGGCTGAAGAGGATCGAACCTATACTTGCTGAAGGTGATGGATGGGAGCACTTCGCCTTACAGAGGACTTAGAGAAGAGCTTTCACATTATCCGGGATAGCAGTAACTTTTCCTTCTTTTGTTGTTGTAACTAGCTTTGAGTTCCCCGTAGCCAACAGTTCCTTCTTTTCGTTCGTCACCTCATATTCAAACACAACGCTTGCCTTTGTGACTTCCTTGATGGCCGTCTTGATCGTTATCGTCTCCTCATATTTTGCAGGTTTGAGGTATTTGATGTAAGTGTCAGCAACTACAAGGTAAAGACCGAGCTTTTCCATGTCCGAATAGGGGAAGCCTGCTGATTTAAGATGTGATGCTCTTGCGAGCTCGAACCATTCAAGATAACGCGAATAATAAACCCGCCCCATCTGATCGGTCTCGGAATATCGGACCATAAGCTGTGTTTCGTGGTTTTTCATGATCTTGAAGGCTATTTAGGTTCGTAGGTTTCCGGAAGGCCCAATTTCTTCTTCAAGGCCTGGTTGTATCCGTAAGCTTTTTTCGCTGCATCGCCCGGAGTCGTCAAGTGGCCGCTGGGTTCCTTGATGGCTAGCACCACGCCGCACCCGATAACAGCGGCAGCAATACCTACGGCAGCTACTGCCGCGCTGGAGTCACTTGCAGGAGCAGCAAATCCCGCGATAGCGACAAGTATTCCGGTCAGGCCTATGACCCCAAACCAGATGATAGCATTGTTATAATTATCCCAGGCCTGCTGGTTTTTATCCAAAGCCTCTTGATCTTTCACTAGCGCGGCGAACTGAACATCCGATATTTCCTGGACACCACCCTGGATGATCTTCCAGTCCGTCACCTCGTATTGCGTGGACTTGCTGGTCGTTGTTCCGTATCCTGTCCCCCAATAGTAGTAATAGTATCCGGGGAAATAAGTGCTGGTGGTATTGCTTGTCCCAGTGGTCTCATAGCTCTTGCTGAGAAGGATGTCAATTTTCTTCTGCTTGTATTCCTGCTGTTCCTTGCTCAGCGATTCAAGTATCTTTTCCTTTACCTCACCGCTTGATTTGATCAGTATTGCGGAGGTAACATTTGCCGTGACAGTGATAAGCTCACTGTAGATCACTGCGCCGCCCTTGACCGCTTTTACATAATGCTGGCCTGGCTCAAGTCCCTTTATCTCTATGGCATCAATGCCTTTGGATACTTCATCAACGAATATCTCTATGCCCTTAACTTCAGAAAAAACCTTGATGGTTCCTGTGGCTGCGCCGTGTACCGGCGATGGCATTGCGAGACAACCGGCGGTGAACGTGAGCAATACTAGCCTTGAAACGAATTGTATCATGGGCACAATTATACAGAAAATCCTATAATTGTAAATATCCCATTGATGCTTTACTTGATCTAACTCTTGGATTAGAATTCCCATATTGTAGTTAAGGAGGGGATCACATGAAAGATAAGAAGATAATGCTAAGTGAAAAGGAAATCCCGCAGAAATGGTACAACATTGTCCCGGACCTTCCAACGCCGCCAGCGCCGCCGCTGCATCCCGGGACAAAACAACCGATAGGCCCGCAGGACCTTGCTCCGCTGTTCCCGATGGCGCTTATAAAACAGGAGGTATCGGCTGAGCCCTGGATAGAGATACCGGATGAATTGATCGAGATTTACAAGATATGGAGGCCTACCCCTCTGGTCCGCGCCTATAACCTTGAGAAGGCTTTAAAGACCAAGGCAAGGATATATTTCAAGAACGAAAGCGTATCACCCGCCGGTTCGCACAAGCCCAATACTTCCGTAGCACAGGCTTATTACAATAAGAAGGAAGGCGTGAAGAGGATAGCAACGGAGACAGGGGCAGGGCAGTGGGGAAGCGCGCTCGCTTTTGCCTGCAACATATTCGGCCTTGAATGCCAGGTTTACATGGTAAGGGTCAGTTACGAGCAAAAACCTTACAGGAAGATACTGATGCAGACATGGGGCGCGACAGTGGATCCCTCACCCTCCATGAAGACTGAGGCGGGGAGAAAGATAAATAAAGAGATGCCCGGCACACCCGGAAGCCTTGGCATCGCGATATCTGAGGCGGTTGAAGATGCGGCTAAACGCGAGGACACAAAATATTCGCTTGGTTCGGTGCTCAATCACGTGCTATTGCACCAGACGATAGTTGGTCTGGAAGTCAAGGAACAGCTTAAAGTCGCGGGAGAAAAGGGGCCGGACGTGATGGTGGGCTGCGTGGGAGGGGGCAGCAACTTCTCGGGATTCGCTTTCCCGTTCATAAAGGACAAGATAAAAGGCGGGAAAGATATAAAGTTCCTGGCTGTAGAGCCGATGGCGTGTCCCACGATGACCAAAGGCCCGTACACTTACGATTTTGGCGATACTGCCGGCATGACGCCGCTGGTGCTGATGCATACTCTTGGCCACACGTTTGTTCCTTCCGGAATACACGCAGGGGGGCTGCGGTATCACGGGAATGCGCCGCTTCTCAGCTTACTGGTGGACCAAAAGATCGTTGAGCCGCGCGCGTACCATCAGATAGAATGTTTTGAAGCAGGCATACTTTTCGCGAGGACAGAAGGCATACTCCCCGCGCCGGAATCGACGCACGCGATAAAAGGAGCGATAGACGAAGCCAGAAAGGCGACAGGCGAAAAAGTGATAGTGTTCAACCTGAGCGGCCACGGCCACTTCGACCTTTCGGCGTACGACGCTTACCTTTCAAAGACAATGCAGGATTATGAGTATCCGGCGGATGAGATCAAAGAAGCGCTCAAGCTGATACCGAAAGTTAAATAGGAGGAGATATATGAAAAGCCTGAAGGGATCGCAAACGGAGAAGAACCTTCTGGCCGCCTTTGCCGGCGAGTCGCAGGCAAGGAACAGATATACTTACTTTTCATCGGTGGCAAAGAAAGCAGGTTATGAGCAGATAGCGGATCTATTCCTTGTTACCGCCGAGAATGAGAAGGAGCACGCCAAAGTTTTCTTCAAGTTCCTTGAGGGCGGTGATGTGGAGATACATGCTTCATATCCCGCGGGGGTCATAGGCGATACCGCTGCAAACCTTAAAGCTGCGGCAGATGGGGAACACCTTGAGTGGGGGACTATCTACAAGGAGATGGAAGCGACGGCGACAAGGGAAGGATATCCTGAAGTGGCAAAGAAGTACAAAGAGATCGCGGAAGTGGAGCAGCAGCACGAAAAGCGCTACAGATTATTGCTTGCCGATGTTAAAGAGGGCAAAGTATTCAAGAAAGATACTGTTGTTAAATGGAAATGCCGGAACTGTGGATATGTTCACGAGGGGCCGACCGCGCCGGCAAAATGCCCAGCATGCGACCATCCCCAGGCTTATTACGAGGTAATGGCCGAGAACTACTGAAGTTTTTGCCGCGGAGAGGACTCGAACCTCCATGCCCTTGCGAGCATACGCACCTGAAGCGTACGTGTCTGCCAATTCCACCACCGCGGCATAATTGAATTTGTCTGCCAGCTTGTCCCGAAGACTTGTTCTTCGGGATTCCACCACCCGGGCGCGATACAATTATACTATTGCCGCTGGTCGGAGTCGAACCGACATGAAGTTGCCTTCACGCGATTTTGAGTCGCGCGCGTCTGCCAGTTCCGCCACAGCGGCACAAGTATCAATTATCAATGAACGTTGTTTTGATCAATTCACTACCAAAACCGGACTTATAGAATTTTTCTTTTTCTCTTGCTTCTTTTCGTGAATCGAATTGTTCCTTATATAGTATTTTAAATGGACGTCGGGCTTTTGTCGAGGAGACTTTGCCGTTATTGTGTTGTTCGAGCCGTCTTTCTAGATCATTGGTTAATCCGATATAGAAATTGTTATCTTTTAGGCTTTGGAGAATATATACAAAGTATTTCATTTTGAGTCGGCGCGCCTGCCTGCCGGCAGGCAGGTCTGCCAATTCCGCCTGCCCGCCTATGGTGGGCCACAGCGGCCTAAATGGGCTTCAGCTCTTCAAAGATGCCCAGGGACCTGAACTTCTTGTAACGCCTGTCCAGCAACTCTTCCTTAGAAAGAGCTTTAAGCTCGTCAAGGTTCATAAGGATCGATGCCTTTATGTTCTTTGCCGTCAGCTCCGCGCTGGTGTGCGCCCCGCCCACCGGCTCCTTGATTATCTCGTCGATCACCTTCAGTTCAAGCAGGTCTTTTGATGTTATCTTAAGTTCCTCCGCGGCAAAGGATGCCTTTGAGGCATCACGGAAAAGTATCGAAGCGCAGCCCTCGGGGGAGATCACCGAATAGATGGAATACTCCAGCATCAGCACCTTGTCGCCTACACCGATACCCAGGGCGCCGCCGCTTCCTCCCTCACCGGTTATCACTATGATTATGGGGACCTCAAGGCAGGACATCTCACGGAGATTCTTTGCGATGGCCTCCGCGACCGATCTTTCCTCGCCCTCAATGCCCGGATATGCGCCCGGGATGTCGATAAAAGTGATGACAGGCTTGTTGAATTGTTCCGCCATCTTCATAAGCCTTAGCGCTTTCCTGTATCCTTCCGGATTAGCCATTCCCCAGCGGCGGTAAATGTTCTCCTTGGTATTATTTCCCTTCTGCTGGCCTACTATCACAACGGATCGGCCGTCCAGCTTCGCAATGCCGCCCACCATCGCGGGATCGTCCGCGTAAGTGCGGTCGCCGTGAAGCTCAAGGAAATCTGTAAAAATGTGCTTAACAAGGTCAAGCATCGTGGGGCGCAGCACATGCCTTGCAATAGAGACTACCTGAAGCGGCGTAAGGCCCGAGAATATCTCTTTTTTCTGATGCTCGATCCTGTGTTCCAGCGCTTTGATCTCTGCCGAGAGATCGATCTTGCCGCCTTTTGTAAGTTTCTTCAGTTCATCGACCTTCCTGTAAAGATCGACGAGCGGCCGCTCGAAATCAAGCATTCCCTTTGGAAGTTCGCTCATATTACTGTGCGAAGAACCTGAGCATCTTTGTCAGGGTCTCCTTAATTTCCTTTCTTGGCACTACCATGTCCAGGAACCCGTGTTTAAGTACGAAATCTGTCCTCTGGAACCCCGGAGGAAGCTTCTGCTTTATTGTCTGCTCAATGACCCGCGGCCCGGCGAACCCCACAAGCGCGTCAGGCTCGGATATTATAATGTCGCCAAGCATCGCGTATGAAGCGGAAACACCGGCCATTGTGGGATCGGTGCAGACGGATATATACGGGAGCCCGGCCTTCTTCAATTTTGCGAGAGCCGCGGATGTCTTTGCCATCTGCATCAGGCTCATTATGGCTTCCTGCATCCTGGCGCCGCCTGATGCGTTGAAGATCACGACAGGCGTCTTGTTCTCGATGGATCTCTCTATGAGCCGGGTGACTTTTTCGCCGACAACAGAACCAAGGCTTCCGCCGATGAAGCCGAAATCCATTATTCCCAGGCCGACGGGAAATCCGTTGATCTTTGCTTCGCCGGTCATAATGGCTTCGTTAAGGCCGGTTTTTTTCTTTGCTTCTTCAAGGCGCTTCTGGTACGGCATGGTGTCGGTGAACTTGAGGAAATCTTTTGAAAAGACCATCGTGTCGCGTTCTTCAAAGGTATTCTCGTCCGCTGTTATTGCAAGCCTTTCCGCGAAGGTGAGCTTGAAGTGATAGCCGCATTTGGTGCAGACCTTCATGTTGGCTTCCAGGTCCTTTGAATAGATGGTCGCCTTGCAGCTGAAGCATTTCACCCAGAGATTGCCCGGGAGATCGAGCTTTTCCGACTTTTGTTCTATCTCTTTTTGTTCTTTCTTTTCCTTGAACCAGTCGTGTATTGATTTCATAAAAAACGTATGATATTATAGCCTAAATTTAGTCGAAAACAAACCCTGAAGTTAAGTCCTCCTTGAGGACATACTTCAGGGTAAAGGAGAGAATTAATGGCGAACATCAAGGCAGCAATAAAATATATCAGGAAATCAAGGAAAAACAGGATAAGGAACCTGGCCGTGAAGGGCAACATCAAGAAACTGATAAAAGAGGCCCATAAGCTGATCGCCGCAAAGAACAAGGATGCCGCAGGCGCGGTAAATAAGGCAATAAGCGCTATCGATAAAGCGGCGGAGAACAACAGGCTTCACAAGAACACGGCGGCAAGGAAAAAGTCCAGGCTCATGGCAAAATTAAATGCAATCTCAACAAGGAAAAAATAACAACATAAAGCTTAGGGCATATGCAAAGCTTAACCTATCTTTAAAGATCACCGGAAAGAGGGCCGACGGCTACCATGATATCGACTCCATAATGCAGTCAATTTCCCTCCATGACGAGATCGAGGTAAGAGAAGCCGCTTCCGGGATCAAAGTGAAATGCTCTCCGGATATTGCCGATAACATCGCCGAAAGAGCGGCAAAGACGCTGCTGGACGAGATCAGGCTTGTAAAGGGCGTTGAAATCCACATAAAAAAGCATATACCGGTCGCCGGCGGGCTTGCCGGGGGCTCCGCGGATGCCGCGGCCGTCCTGACAGGGATGAACGCCGCACTCGGGCTTAACCTCCACAAACACAAACTTATCGAGATCGGCGCAAAAGTGGGTTCTGATGTCCCGTTCTGTCTTGTGGGGGGTACCTGCAGGGTGACGGGAATGGGGGAGATGGTTGAAAGGATAAACCCGCACAGCAGCGGCGCGTTCATTCTGGTGCTTCCCAAACTTCAATTATCGACGGCTTCCGTTTATGGCGAATACGACAGGGTGGGAGCGGGCAACAGCACGAACGAGCTGGAGGCGGCGGCGATAAAAGTAGCTCCGGAGATAAAGAAAATTATAGATTCACTTGTCAAGGCGACAGGCGGGAACTGGCAAATGTCAGGCTCAGGGCCATCGCTGTTCATGCAGCTGACGGATATTTCTGAATCTGAAAAACATGTCGAAGCCATCAATAAGCTGGGCCTGGAATTCCATGTGGTTAAAAGAATGGATCAGGGCGTAGAGATCGTTTGATCCTTAGATGACGACATCAAATCCCCTGTGCATCATCGGAGTCATCGAACTTATTCCTCGTATAGCGTATCTGTGGCAGACAAATTCGCCAATCGGCCTGTTCGCAAGTATATGAGCTATCAGATCGTCCAATAACCGTCTTTCTAAAAAGTCCACGCTTTCTTCATCGGACTTTGATGCGGAAATGACAAGATAATCGCCGCTATACGGAGACTCCCTGACCCAGTCCACAAGCGCTCCGGAATGGCAGGAAAAGTCGAAAATGACCTTTTTTCCTGCGATCCAATCCAACCGGTTCAATAATGCGCCATAAGAAAGCTCACCGAACGTCATATCGGTACCATGTCCCGTAAGAAATATAATCGTGAGGGTATCCGGATTGCTTTGTTTGCAGAGCGAGAGAAGGGTCTTGTTTACTTCGCGGGCCACGCGAGAAAGCGTCCCCTTGCCCTCAATTCCCGCAAGGATCTTGTGCAAGGGGTCATATTGATGGCTTGCCGGTCTCTTCAGGAATTGATCTGCATGAACATAATCGAATAAATTTGACAAATATGTCTTGAGGTCATCTGCGGGGCCAAAATGAGCATAATCCGGTGATTCATGGGCAGCGTACATTCTTTGGGCGTCTTTTATTATAGAAGCGGGATCTATTTTACCGAATTTTGCGCGAAACATCTTGATATGTTCTCTTGTTTCCTGGGCCAGGTCCGGATAACACCTGCGAAGCGCGGCTTCCATCCTTAATGTCATGTAGTTCCTATGGACCCTATTCAATGGGGTAGGGGAAAAATCATCCAGCTCGTGGCCGCATACAAGCACCGCAACACGCTTGCATGGATGGAATAGTTGAACTCTGTTTACTTTTGTCATTTAATATCGATCATCCTTTATTGAACTCCTCAGCCGGTTATTCTTCAGGATTCTCTTTATGCCTGGCTGGCATGTGACGCCCCGTCGTCAACATTTTTCATGGCTGCTGGAGGACCCGCGGCCGATCCTGTAAAGATATCTTAAAGACGGCATTCCTGTTTTTAGCATATTATCAGCTACAAATACTTCGATAAAAACCCTGGATAATTTCATTAAATCCGATTAATAATCATCTGGTATTTTTGTCAATTTCGTATATAATTTTCGATTAAAGGCGGTGGGAATTTTATGATATTGGATGTCGGCGAAAAGGTGCATATAATCGAAAAACGGAAATTCGCGGAAGATGTCAGGCGGCATTTCATCGGAGAAGTCACCAGGTGCACGGACAGTTCTCTAAGGGTAAAAGGATATGCATGGATATTCGACAGGATGCAGTCCATGTACACCCGCCATCCCGAAAAAAGGGAGCGCATAATATCCCTTGAGGGCGACCTGATAATCAACTTATTACCGCAGGATGTGATCGTAACCGATATCAGGTATGTTAAGGACCCGGAAAAGGGACTGGTAGTCATGGAAGGCAAGCGGCCGATACTTGCGATCAATGAGTTCGGCCCGGGGCAATAACCAATGTTCCCGGTAATAATGTTGATCGTCACGACCATGGTCATCCTGGCTCATATTGCGCTCACGAAGTCCAAGCGTACCACTAATAATATCCTTGAGATCATACTGCTAGATTACATAGTGATCGCCATCGGCATAGGCCAGACGATCGCCGGACTGGAGCATATATTCAACGGCCCCGAGATAGCAAAAGGCATCGGCTGGATGCCGGGGAGCCCGTTCCAGGCGGAAGTGGGGGTTGCGAACATTGCTGTTGGACTTACAGCGCTTCTTGGCGCGAAATTCCGCGGGGTATATTGGCTTGCTGTAGCATTGATGGGCGGTATCTTCGGCCTTGGCGCGGCGATCATACATATCCATGATATTATCACAAGCGGGAACATGGCAGTTTACAACGCGGGCCCGATGCTTTACTTGGGAGATGTGATACTGCCGATACTTCTAATTATACTGGTCAGTATTTATTTGAGACTTCCTCAAAAAGAACGCCGCAAGTAAAGATGCCGCTTTATTTTTCCAGCTGAAACTTGTACGGCTTCGTGAAAACAAGCGTGGGATCGCCTTGTTCATCCGCCGGACCGTCCTTGGCATAGAACTTTACGTCAATAGTGCCCTCATCCAGGTCATATACCATGGTCCATAATGTCCTCATTGGCAGCGGCGCGGCTGCGCCTTCGTCCTTGTCCTGCGAGTGGCCGTAAGACAGGGTCATCGCTTCTTTTGCGTCATCAACAGAGAATTTCCCCTTGTGCGCTTTTACATAGTCATCCAGCCTCTTGAACCGGAAAAAGCTGTTATAAGTCTTATCCGCGGGCACTTCGGGGAACGTAGAAACATCCGGATAAAGATATACCGCATGGTTGGTCATGATCTGCGGTTTTCTTTCGTTGTCCGTGAATTGGTCGGAAAAGTCCTTCCCCGACAGCTCGTATATGAAGCTTTTCCCGGAAGTGTCGCACACCATGATATGTGCCGGTTCAAAGCCCACTGACTGCTTGTTGTTCAAAATGGCGATCTTCGCCTCTTCCACATTTGCGCAGGTATCAAGCAGGAGACGGTTGATCTGGAATATCGTGAGACCGCCCGACGCATCTCCGGTCACATTGGACTCAGCGGCCTTCGCGGAATTATTGTCGGCAAGCATGGCGACGAAAAGCCCCTTGGAGTTCATTCCTCCCTGCATCCCGTTCAAAATGTCCATTGTCCCGATGACAATGGACGGGTAGCCATTGTCGGGATACATTTCCATGACAAAATCCCTGGAAAAAAGCTTATGCTCTCCTTCCACCGGCTTCATCTTGATGAATTCCCTCATTGAGGCGGTGTAGAATTCAACGTTATGGCCAACAAGCGCATGGCCGTTGGTGGTGAGGTTCGGCGGAAAGTAAATGGCCGAGCAGAAAAGCGGCGCAAGGTCGTAGAAAAGCGAGCTTGTGACATGCACATTGTCATTCGGCGGCAGGCCGTAAGAATTGGCCACGCCTTTCATGCGGTCAAGGAGAATGGGGTAGTTCTTCTTCAGATATTCTTTCCTGGCTTTTGCGTAAACGGGGGACGCATAAAGCGGAAGTTTCACGTCCAGCCATTTCCATGCGATCTCGCCAAGCGCATACCCGATCTCTTCATTGGTGCCTTTAAGGACAATGTGGCGTATCTCCAGGTAATCGCTTGTTTTTTTATCAACAACCACTTCGTTCTTCAGGAGAGCGTCCTTGGCAAAACTTCTACTGCTCATCAATATCGCAAAGGCCAGTAATAACAGGATAAATTTAAATTGTATTTTCATTTTAAACCTCCGGGCTGGAAGTATATCATGGCACAGAGAGGCTGACCACTTGCCTCTTATCCTATTGACGATTACTTGACGATACCAGGAAAGCTCGTGCAACAGTTTATCGACTTAAGAATATATAATTTACTTTCTACTTATCCCTTTTCCCTGCTGTTGCTTCTTTCGACACTTGTAGCATTTATCGACACTTCGTCCCGCAGCAGCGGGGCTCAACGCAAGCACTCTGTTCGTGAAATCCAATATAAACTTTGGCAGGCTTGCCCGCCCCTGCCTGCCGGTAGGCAGGTTTGGCGGGAAAATTGCTATATACGTAGTAGGGGTGTGCCAAATTGGCGCACATCAACTTGAGGGTGCAAATTGTGACCTCAAATCAGGCTGACGGATCATGGTCGCGATTTGCGACCATGAAAGAGCTATCGCAAAATGCGATACCATAAAATAAGGAGGTCTTTGAGATGACTGAAGAATTAGTTCCCCAAGTAGTGATCGAAAATCGGATATTGGAAATAAGAGGGCAGAAAGTAATGATCGATCGGGATTTGGCTGAATTGTTCAATGTTGAGACAAAATATTTGAACCGGCAAGTAAGGCGAAACCCTGAAAAGTTCCAAGAGGAGTTCATGTTTATTCTGTCAGAACAAGAAAAAATTGAACTGGTGACAAAATGTCACCGGTTCGAAAGCATGAAGCATTCAACAACGCAGCCAATGGCTTTTACAGAACATGGGGTAGCAATGCTTGCAACTGTCTTAAAAAGTGCTATTGCGGTGAAAATGAGCATATATATCATTAAAACTTTTGTTCGTTTAAGGCATTTAATGCTAACCCATAAAGACCTTGCCAATAAGCTTGACCTTCTCGAAAAGCGCGTCTTCAAGCACGACAGCGATATCAGGCAACTAGTGCGAGATATTCGCAAGCTAACAATAACAAAGCCGTCGAAAATAGGGTTTTTAAAATAGTGCGGAATGTGGAATGAGGAACATAGTTTAACTCCGCATTCGCCACTCATCACTCGCCGCTCCGCAATTGTTACTTTGCTTCGCCTTCCTTATCCTCTGGCCCTGTTATCTTGTTAATCTTATATTCCCACATTGCCTTGTGGAGCCTTGCAGACTGGATATTTGACCGTGCCTCGCCGTACATCCTTTTTTTACGAAAGCACAAAGCAAGGCCAAGGTACGGATGGAAATCTTCAGAAAGCCGGATGGAATCGCTAAAGTGTTTGATGGCTTCATCGAACCTGCCGGTAAGGTAGAAGGTCATTCCGAGCTCATAGTAATTCCCGCCCTGGTAGATGCCGTACAAGCACGGATCTTTATCTTTGTTCTTCTCGACATGAATAATGACCTTTTTTAACAGGGCCTCCGCTTTGGAAAACTGTCCGGTCCTTAAATAGAGTTCCGGAAGAAAGGTTGACACCGTGTCAATACAGCCGTCTGAGAGGTCATAATAGCTGTTGGTATGGCGCGTTTGTCCTTGGTCAAGCGCCAGTATGGTCTCAAATTTTGATATCAGTGTCCGGATATCAATTTCCCCTGGCCCGTGATCCAGCGCAATATAATCGCCTATTGCTGTATCTATGAGCTGGTCCAGCAACGCATTTATTGATTCAGTCATATTTTGACGTCAAATTTACCATGGGTGGTATGACACTATGAGGCAGAGTATGAGGTAACTTTGAAATATGACCTTTTCGATCCAATATTATTATTTTTGTCTTCCTTTGTGACGCCGATAAAATAGCCGACTACTTTTCCCTTATCCACGGTTATTTCATCTGCCGATATCGCTTTAATATCATATTTCCCATCTTTTCCCTGATAGCATCTTATCTCTTTAATTTCTTCCCCCCACATATACGGGTGAATAAACTGAAGGACTACGCCGGGAACCGCCAACTTATTATCCTTATTATAATCGTTAATTTTCTTTACATCATCGAATAGCTTGCTTAAATGCGGGCCGGTCAGTTTTATTTCTATTGCCAGATCAACCGGCTGGTACCAAAAATTATCATTTTTCTTATTTTTACCCGGCTGGATCTTATCCTTATTAATAATAGCTATGTCAAATTGGCCTGTTTTACCATGCTCCCTGGGATATTCTCTGTGAACAGGATTGATCTCAATCTTGCCAACCGGCCCATAAGAGTCACTGTGCTCATGCTCTCCTATCATTGGGACAAGTTCGTCCTGACATGAATCCCTTATTATGGGGAATAATAAGCTTTGAACATCTGCCTCATTCAAGAAGTTGAATGGATTATCAAGATATACTTTTACGAAATCTCTAATAATTCGTCCTATATTATCAAACCTGTCAGCTTTTTTGTCCATATTTAATTCTCCTGCTTTATTATATCACTTAATCGCTTTTTAAATGACTGCTCCCGGACATGACATCATAAAGCGGCATTTTAGCCCTCAACAACGAGAGATTCATAATAACTGCCGTTCTTCACGTAAAGAAAGCCCATGCAAAAGTCCAGTATCTTCTTAAAGTCCCCGTATTTGAGCCTGGAGCAGTCGATCACAAGGTTGCTTTCATGCTTAAGAAGGTCCAGGGGCAGTTTGCTGACAATGTCCTTGCCCTCGCGAGATATTTTGTACCATATGAATCTGCCGTCGAACCGGAACCTGTCCGGTGCGGGGTCATAAGTCATATAGGTCATGGTGTCTTCACCCGACCTGTTCTTGCCGATAAGCAGCATGAACGCGTCCTTCAGCTTCATTTCAAAATCCATATTTGCCTCCTTTATGGATGGAGCATACCAATGGGGATATGACACTACGGGGCATAGAATTAATATTTTAATGAATATTTTTCCGTGAGCATATGAAAAAATAATACTTTGAGCGAAAACAACCATATTTACTGGTTTTAGACCTTAAAAAGCCATTCTTTGCAGGTAAAATAACGGACTGGATATAATAATTATCATTATATTGCCTTAAGTATGACATGAACTTATGTTGAACATATTTGTTGTCTTTGAATATATTCTTCCTTATTTTTGTTTCAGCTCTTAATTGCTGTTCCCACCAGTTTATCGAGGGGGTTAGAGCCTCGATATTCTTAAATACGCTCAGATCTCTTGCGCATATTATCCAGATGAAAATATCGGGCTTCTTGTTTTTCATATCTTTATCGATCAATGGCAGAACTACCCAATTTGTATTGTTTTTCTTTATCTTTTGCGGGTGTTTGATTTCATTATCTATTTGATGTATATCAAAGGTGTAATGGAATTTTGCTTCAACTTTTGAGCCATCCAGTAAAAGATCGCATTTCGTGCCTTTGCCTGTTTTGTACTCCAGGATAACTTTATGTGTTCCAGCCATGTTTAGATGTTTTGCCAATAAATACACGATAGGTCTTTCTTGCCGGATATTTGAAGCATATGAGCTGATTTGTTCAAGTTCCTTTATGAAAGCATGTGATTTTAATGCTTTTTTGATTATATTAGTGGGATCTTTAATGCTTTGCATTCATTATCTCCCTAATCTCTACCCCTATCTCTTCCCTCAAACTCTTCGGGTCTAATACTTTCGCGTGTTTTCCCTGGCTCATTATCCACCTTTTTATCTCGGCTGTCCCGGCCACCCTGAATTCAAGTGTGATCGAGCCATCCTTGTTTTCCATGGTCTTCTGGGTTGGGTGTAGCTTTCTGTCAACGAACCATCTGGCAATGTCTTTATCAAGTTTTACAATAACCTTTGTGACAGGTTCTCCTTCCATAATATGCCAGGAATAGGCCAGGAACTTCTCGATTGAGAACCCGGGATCCACTTTATACTTCTTATCCAGTACCTTTATGTCTTTTATCTGATTGATGAGAAAAGTCCTGAAATCTTTGCGAAGCTGGCAATATCCTATAAGATACCAGGTTCCCATTGAATGGCGCAGGTGGTAGGGGTCAACGATACGCTTCGCGACGGCGTTCCTGCCGAGGGCATGGTAAGTGAGCTCAACGCTGTTCCTGCTCTTTATCGCCTTTGAAAGCGTATCAAATAACTTTACCGCATGTTCGTCCAGTTCCCTGGTATGCGGGATATCGAAAGACAAGCTCTCGCTGACAGAATTAAGGTCCACCGAAATGGTATCGGGGAGGGCAATTCGGATCTTCCCGAAAGCGCTGGTTATTGCATCGCCAAACGGCGTCCCCCGGTATTTCTTCAGTATCTCTTCGCCGAGGAATATGGATATGAACTCGCCTTCCGTCAGCTGTATCTCCGGCAGCTTGAAGCCTTCTTCAGTATAATAATAACCGTTCTTTTCCTTGCTGTAGGCCAATGGCGCGCCCATGGAGTCCTTCATGGCCTCTATGTCGCGGAGTACGGTGCGCTCGGCTATTTCGAATTCCTGCGCCAGCCATTTGCAGTTGGGGAATTTTCCCCGCCTTATTAGCTTGTCGATCTCCGTGATCCTGATGTAAGTATGTCTTTCCACGGCGGACATTATACCACACTACCCTGACATTACCTGTCATAGTTAATTAGGGCATAAGTGATAAAAAACGGGCAAATTGTTAATATAATATGAGTAGGGAAAGGCTCAGGAGGGCTTTAAAGGCCCGTAAACCTGCCTGCCGGCAGGCAGGGGCCTTTGAAGGGATAGAAGGCTAATGGCGTGGAAGGCAATGAAGGCGAAAAAGAGGGCAAGCCCTCGCATGCCATTGATCAACATCCTTGCCTTAAGCCTTCTTGATCTTCCCAGGCCCTTACTGCCCTTACAAGCCCTTTTTGTACTCTGCCACGTGATGTCAGTGCAACTCTGCCATAATAAGAATAGGGGTATAAAAAGATCAAGGTCGCAAAATGAGCATAAAAAGGAGGTCAATATATGCTCGAATTTATAAGGAGGAGAACATGGAAAACAGGAAAGTGAACGGGGTACTCGGGGAAAAGAAGAGCGAGCTGCTGGAGCAGCTGGAGATGAGCGTGGCCGCATTGCAGAAAAAGGCCGAACTAAGGAAAGGCGTGTACGAGCCGGAACAACTTACGCCGAAGGAAATATACAAGAAGCTTGATGAGAATGTGTTCGGGCAGGAAGAGGCCAAGAAAAGCCTCTCGGTGATACTTTATGAGCACATGGCAAGGTGCAAGATGCGGGGGGAAGGTCAACACTTAAGAAAAATGAACGCGATGCTGGTGGGTCCCACCGGCTGCGGAAAAACACTTATTGCGAAGACGCTTTCGGAGATAGCGAATGTGCCTTATATAAAGATAGATGCCACAAGTCTGGTGCAGCGCGGGTATCGCGGGGGGATGCACTGCGAGCAGATCATCAACCTTCTGATAAGCGCTGCGGGGGGCGCTTTAAGGCGCGCCGAGAACGGGATCGTTTTCATAGACGAGCTGGACAAGCTGGCCTGTGGAAGCGATATGAGCGGCGAGATAGCCACGGAAGGCGTCCAGTACGACCTGCTTTCCATGATAGACGGCGGCCAGCTATTTTATGAGCCGGACGGGTCAGAATATACCAGGAGAAAGATAGACATGGGCAATGTGCTTTTCCTTTTCGGAGGGGCTTTCAGCAAGATCGACAGCAAGGCCAATACTATGAGCATGGCCAGATACGGCCTGATGCCGGAATTCATCGCAAGGATAGGCAGCATCATCAACCTGCAGCCTTTATCGGAGAAAGTCATCCGCAAGCTGGTGGAGCAGCATATGGATGATTACGCGCATATCCTGCCTTTATCAAAGCACGATAAATGGGTCTATTCAAGGTTGCTGACAGGCGCGATCATAAATAGCGGGATGCACACGATACTGGGCGGCCGCGCAGTGGGTCCCATGGTGCGCAAATTCTTTAAAGATAAGATATTTGAGATCAAGAGGAGCTAAATATATGAAATTAGGAATACCTTATAAATTATTGATTGAATGGGAGCTCGACAGGAAAAACATCCTGGATAGCATGAATAAGCAAAGCGGCGAGCAGATATTCAAGTTCAGCTATCATCCCGTCTCGTGTGAACTGCTTTTCGGCGCGGAGCCGGAAAGCCACAAGGAGATGATCGTGGAGCACGGCATTCACAGGTTTGAGAGCTATGTCCGGGGGATATATTTCCGGGAAAGGAAGGTGGTTTACTTGAGGGGGCACGATGACAATGATTACCTTGAAAAGACAAGGGACATGCTGAGGGAGTACGGCTTGTCGGATGATGTGCGGGTCATCTGGGGAGAAAAGGCAGCCAAGGAACTGGCGGAGGAGCTGAGAGGATTGTGAATATTAAACAAACATTCTGCTGGCATAAATGGGAAGTTGACCGGAAAGGTCCGGTCTTTGCGCAAGTCATGGCGGGTGGGAACCTCAGGAGATGTGCAAAGTGTGACCGAGCCTGGGCGCCGGTAAGGTACAGGGGGATCGAGACAAGGTGGTGGAGAAGGATACTGGATGCGATTGATGAATTTTATGTAAGTTTGACTATGAAATAGGCTTGCTTGAATCAAGGCAATAAAGGAGTAAAATCAACATGAAAAGAATGTTTACTTTAACAAAATCAAAGTATAGAGATGGAATTACCTGTCCAAAGCTTCTTTGGTACAAAATCAACGAGCCCAACAATCCGCTTCTGATACCAGATGAGTATTCGCAAATAAGAATGGATGGCGGCAATAAAGTGGGAGAGCTGGCGAGAAAGCTTTATCCAGACGGGATCCTTATTGAGAGAGTTCCAAAGGATGCAGAAGCCACTTACAAAAAAACTCTTGAAGCAATGAAGCAGAGAAAGCCGCTATTTGAAGCGGGGTTTATATATAAAAACGCTTATGCCCTTGCGGATATCATGCTGCCGGTTGGGACTGATGAGTGGGATCTTCTAGAAGTAAAAGCAAAGAATTCCATTGACGGTAAGGATCCATGCGTAATAGGCGACAATGTGAATATTAATTGTGCTGACGTGGCGTTCCAGAAATATACGTATCTTGGCGCAAAAGTAAATATACGTAATGCGAACATATTGCATTTGAACGAGAAATATAAATATGACGGTAAAAAGATCGACATTAAAAAGCTCTTTATAACGGCTGATAAGTATAAAGACCCGGACTATAAATTTAATGTTCAGAAAGAAATTAACGGGCACCTGCCGCAGGTTGAGAATAACATGAAAGAGATAGAGAAATACGTAAGCGGCAATAAACCGCCACAAGTTCCATTTAACAGGAATTGCAAAGATTGCGCCATGAACAGCGAATGCACAAAGATCCTTCCAGAGGGGAATGTGTTGTACTTAAGGGGGGATCCTAAAGGCATTCGATTCCAAATGCTCAAGGAGGGCATAACCAGGCTGGCGGATATTCCAATAACCAGTGCTATTACCGGCTACAAGATAGATCAAATAAATGCTCACAAGGCAGGAAAGGCCCTTATCAAGACAAAGCTAATTAAGGAATTCATTGATGGGCTCAATTTTCCGAAGCAGCCGTTATATTTCCTGGATTTTGAGACAATGGACCCGGCAATCCCGATTTTTTCGGGTACGCATTCATATCAAAAGGTGCCTTTTCAGTATTCGCTGCATGTTTTAAGGAAAAAAGGCGGGCAGTTGGAGCATTATTCATTCCTGGCTGAGGGCGATGAGGACCCGAGAATAAAGATGCTACCACTCCTTAAGAAACAATTAGGCAAGGAAGGCGCCATTATCACATACAATGCGAAATTTGAGCGTGGCCGCCTGAAAGAAGCGGCTGAGGATTTTCCCGAATATAATGATTGGTTCTATGAGAACATAAATGACCGGATAGCTGATCTGGAGGATCCGTTCAGCAAGTTCTATTACTATGACCCGAAGCAGAACGGGAGTACGTCGATAAAAGCCGTTCTACCTTTATTGACCAAGACAAGTTATGATGATCTAACAATAGGGGAAGGCGGAAAAGCAGCAACTGAATATATGAGGGTGACATTTGGGGATGCGGATGAGAAGGATAGGGCCTCAGTGCGAAAAAATCTCGAGATATACTGTAAGCAGGATACGATGGCGATGGTAAAAATACTGGAGAAATTAAGAAAAATCTGCAAAGATAATTAGTAATGCTCAGCTGAGACCGATTGAAGGGAAGAAAGAATCGAAGTAAAAGATATGCTATATTAACTCGCATAAGTAAGTTAATTTAAGTTGAAAGAAGTAGGTAAAAACATGGCAACTGGAAGAACTATTAGCGCAAACCTTTTGACCACAAAAGACGAGGAAATACTCAAATTGTGTGAATCGATATCAAAACATATTATTTCCTGTATAAGTACGAAACTACGAAAGGAATATAATGAGGAGTTTGGAAAAATAAGTTACACAAGAGACGGTGGGGCTGGGAGAGGGGCAGGGAAAATTCAGAGAGATGCATTGTGTACAAGAGGGCGAGGGGGGAAGGCACCTTTTTCAAATAGGAATTTAAGGTGGCACCCTTTAGTCGTTGCAGAGAAAAATTATGGTTATTCCAAATCTATTGATTCCATTAGGATCGAAGGGCAAGATGAATCACAAACATTAGTCTTTATTGTTAATGGTAAGAAATATCCATCAGATCGTATATATGAGCTTCATGAAAGATATGTTGTGTTGCCAAATCACTGGCTGCCTCACATAGATAAACTGAAGCATTGGTCAGATACGCTATGGACACAAAATTCGTGTGTGATTCCGGCTCTAGAGGCTTGTGACTGGCAGGATGCAGTTGAAACTTATACAGTGTTGGGTATGGCAATAGCGGTTGAATTGTATGATGCGAATTTTGCAGATTTATATGATGGGACAATAAAACTATTACGTAAACAAAATATTAGTAAATCGGCAATGCTTCCGTCAAAACGTTTTCCAAAAACAAAAGATAATTTTATTTATTGTCCTATGTGTAAGGCTGCTATATCTGACAATGCAGCAGAAATTCCCGCAAGAAGTAGGGGGAGCATATGGCAGCCCGGTTGGAGGTCGAATAAAAGAGAAGAGGGTAATGACTCAAGTATACAAATTACTCATGTATCCCCCTTAAATGAACAATGTTTAGTGCACAATGCATCTACAGTTAGGTATGGTCATAGATGGTGCAATGTTGCGATGACGGACCATTCTTTAGATGAAACCCTTGATTTCATGGAATATATAGTAAGAGCTCATAATCGATGCAAACAATAAATCAATTAACTCTTATGGGCAACAATAATCAAACTGGCCACAACAATGGGAACAAAGAAATAACTTATAAACGCTTAATACCAATAAATAATCTTAAACAAATTCTTCGGGAGATTAGAGATTATTTTGCTGGGAATGTAACCGGTATTACTCGGGATGAAACAATAGCTCAAAATATATTGCGGATATTGTTTTGTAAAATATATGATGAAAAAAATCCAAATAGAACAAAGCAAGCCGTATTCTCGAAATGGCAAAATGAAACTGCTGAGGGCATGGCAAAAAGAATATACATGCTTTTTGATGAGGTAAAAAAAAGATATTCAGACATCTTTGATGCTAATGAAAGTGTTGATTTAAGCCCTACAGATCTGTTGTATGTTGTGTTAAAAATTGAGAAATATTCACTTTTGAACGCAGATAGAGATGTTATCGCAGATGCCTTTGAAGAGTTGATAGGTACTGCTTTCCGTGGCGGAGAAGGGCAGTTCTTTACACCAAGAAATGTTGTCCAAATGATGATAGATGTTTTACAGCCAAACAATGGGGAGATTATATTAGATCCTGCCTGTGGGAGTGGGGGTTTCTTGGCCTATTCATTGAGGCATTTAATAAAAAAGAATAAAAAAGGATACCTTTTAATTGGGATTGATAAGGACGCATTTCTATCAAAAATCGCGAAGATATATTTATCTTTGATTGGCGATAATGAATACCATGTGTTTTGTGAAAATAGCCTTGAAATGCCAAATAAATGGTCAACAAAGACTAGGGAAAGTATTAAATTAAATTCTGTTGACTTAATTATGACGAACCCTCCTTTTGGAGCAAAAATCCCCGTTGTCGGAGATGAACTGCTTCGCCAATACAAACTTGGGCATATGTGGGAATACGAAGGTCGATGGAAAATGCGCGATAAATTACTCGACAAACAACCACCTCAGGTTTTGTTTATTGAGAGATGTTTACAGCTGTTAAGGGATGGTGGGCGTTTAGGTATTGTGTTGCCAGAAGGGCTCTTTGGGAATTCTTCGGATAAATATATTTGGGAGTATATTTCAACTATAGCTTCTGTTATTGGCGTCGTCAGTTTGGCCCAAGAAACATTCCAGCCAAGCACTCACACAAAAACAAGTGTTTTGTTTCTTAAAAAGAATGTGCAAAAACCAAAAAAAATATTCATGGCCATTGCAAATACTATTGGTCATAATAAAAACGGCAAAGAAATATATATAATTAACAAAGACGGTTCATTTGTTTGTGATAAACATGGAAATAAAATATTAGACGATGAACTTCCCGCTATTGCCGAGGCTTTTGCGTGGCATATAAGCGGAAATAAAAAAAAGGATGATCATTTGGGGTTTTCAATAAAGAGTGAGCAACTAATTGATCATATATATATCCCAGAATACTATAATCCTGAAATAAGAAGAGATTTGGCTTCCCTGAAGAAATCCGGAAAGTATCTTCTTACGACAATTGCAGACCTTGAGAATAAGGGCATAATTAAAATTAAAAGAGGCAATGAAATTGGGTCGCAATATTATGGTACTGGCGACATCCCTTTCGTAAGGACAAGTGATATTGTTAATTGGGAAATCAAGGTAGACCCCGTAAAGTGTGTTGCCGATGAAATATACGATCAATTTAAAAAACAACAAGATGTTCGAGAGAATGATATATTGTTTGTTAATGATGGGACATTTCTTATCGGAAGGACCGCAATGGTGACCAAGTTTGACTTGAAAATTATTATTCAGAGCCATGTGAGAAAGATTAGGGTATTAAATGAGGAATATTTAGACCCTTTTTATTTATTTTATCTTTTAAATAGTAAAATTGTTAGAAGACAAATTGAGTCAAAAACATTTGTCCAGGCAACTATTTCGACTATTGGAAGTAGACTTGCTGAAGTATTTTTGCCGATAAGCAATAGTAAGGCAGAAAGGCAAAGAATAACCAAAGAAATCCAAGATATAATACAGCAAAAAACACTGCTCCGTCAAAGAAGCATGAAAGCAATAGAAGGTAGCGTCTAGATGGTTGGATTATGAAATGGCATTACTGGGTATTGAATCTATCAGCTGGAGATCAGCCATGCAAAGAATGGGTGGCGATTATAAATGAACTTAAAAATGTTATACAAGGTAAGTATATTGATAAAATTGAAGTTGCGGCTTTTTCTATACCGCAAGCTCGCTAAAGTTCCGTATTTTACTCATAACTTATAACGCAAAACGTACAACTTATTCCTTTACTTTAAATCCAATGCCTTTTATTTTCGTCGACGGCTCTGCGATCATTTCATTTATCGCGTCGAAAACCACCTGGAACTGTCCATCATACTTCTTTTCCAGCTCCTCTATTTTGCGCTTTAAATCTTCATGAGTGGAAAGAAGCTGGCGAAGTTTGACGAACGCGCGCATTATCTGGATGTTCACAAAAACCGCTCGTTTGCTATTGAGCACTGATGAGAGCATGGCAACTCCCTGTTCAGTGAATACATATGGAAGATATCTCCTTCCTCCGGCTTTCATGGTTCCAATTTGGCACCTTAAATTTGAGGTTGCAAAATGCAACCTCAAGTTTTCCTCTTCTTCCTTGTTGAGCTGGAACATGAAGTCCTTCGGGAATCTTTCAATGTTTCTTCTTACTTGTTGATTTAGATATTTTGTAAGAACACCATATAATACTGCCAGATCCCTATCCAGCATCACCTTCCTGCCTGCCGGCAGGCAGGTTGGCCCCTTATCAGGAATATCTTATTCTCGATCACCTCAACCGGCACCAATTCTTTGCTCATATTAGCCTCCTTTGTTGTAGCTATTCTCGACATTTGTCGCATTTTCCGACATATTCCATTCGTAAGGATCCTTACAGAGGGGATTAGTAGCAATTAATTTGCCAAAGAAGAAAAAATGAGAAAGCGATAAGGGATAAGGTATAAGAGTTATGGGCTATAGGTTATGAGTTATGGGTTAAAAGTTAAGAGTTATGAGTATAGGTAAGAGGTATTAGGGAAATGGTAAGGGGAAAGGGACAATGACCTCATAAATAGGTCATATGACCTTATAAATAGGTCATTGCAATCCTCTGGATCAATGATATAATATTCCCATGCTGGAAGCTTTGTTCGGCAGCAGGATAAAAGAAAAAGTGCTGCTGTATATATATACAAATAAAGAAGGTTACGCGAGGGAGATCGCAAAAAAGTTCGAATATGCCCTTGATCCTGTCCAGAAACAGCTCGGCAAACTGGAGATCAACGGCGTTCTTGTGAGCAAAAAAAAGGGAAGGACCAATGTTTTCAGCATGAACCCGAGATTTCCCTTTAAGAAAGAATTGGAAGCCCTGCTTGAAAAGTTGCTTTACTTCATGGGCGATGAAGAGAAGAGGAAATATTATATCCCCCGCTTGCGTCCCCGAAGATCCGGCAAGCCTTTATGGAGATAAAAAGCATAGATTTCAATTCTCTCGACGCCAAAAACCTCTCGGCTTTTATATGTCAGTATCTGAAGCAAAAAGGCATACATGTTGTCCTTACCGGCGGTGCCTGTGTCACCATATTTTCAAAGAATGTTTACGTTTCCAGAGATCTGGATTTTGTCCCGGAAGATATCTATCTTATGCCCAGGATCACAGAAGCCTTAAAAGATATCGGCTTTATGAAAAAGGGCAGGCATTTTGTAAGAGAAGGGTGCCCGTTCCTTATTGAATTCGTCAATCCGCCGCTGGCGATAGGCGGAGAAAAAATAAAAAAGACCATCAGGATCAAAACAAAATACGGTTTTCTTAACATTATTTCTCTTACAGATTGCGTAAAGGACCGCCTGGCAGCTTACTATCACTGGGATGACATTCAATCGCTAGAACAGGCATTACTGGTGGCAAAAGAAAATAAGATCGATGTTAAAGATATAAAAAGATGGTCGATCGCTGAAAATAATGAGCATAAATTCGAAATATTCATTGAGAGATTGAGGTAGGCATTACTCACTTAGTGCTCACAAGGATAAGGCAGGTCTTAAGCGAGATGTTCAAGGAAAGGGTGAAAAGGCTAACGCCGGGGGAAGTTTAAATTGTAAGTTATGAGTTAAGAGTTATGAATTAAATGTAGTGTTGCGGAGGGATCTTATTAAGCCGTTCAGCATCATCTTTACTTGATCCATTTCGCCTAGCAGTTCACCTGCCACTTTCTCATCCAGATAACCAAGACCTTTTGCCAAATATAAGTGGTTCATGCACTCGCTGATCGACCCACGGGAATTGTAAAAGAACCTTATCTTGTCGTTCGAGTGATACCTGCCAAAGCCTTCGGCAATATTTGCCCCGATGGAAGAGGCCGCTCTTCGTATTTGATCTGTTAATCCAAACCTCTCATCTTTTGGGAATCCTTTCGTAATTGTGTATATACAAATGGTGAAAAGATGTGCCTTTTTCCACACCTCAAGCTCGCTAAAGTTCCGTATTTTACTCATAACTGATAACACAAAACGTATAACTCATAACGTATAACTCTCAGCTAAAAAATCCGATCTTCTTATTCCCCGACGTCTTCGATATCGTCAGCCGACGAATATCGCGGACAAGCTCACGGATGTCCGAGTCGTGCTTGAAGACGCGTTTTTCAAGAAGGTCTATCTTGTTTGACAGCTCCTTATTGTTGGTGATCATTTGCCTCAGGCGGACAAAGGCTCGCATAATGGCAATGTTGACAAGAACTGCTCTTTCACTGTGAAGAACAGAAGAAAGCATTGCCACTCCTTGCTCGGTAAATACATAAGGCAGTTTTCTGGTGCCGCCCCATCTTGATGTCACAATTTGTGACTTCAAGTTTGATTGTTCCTTGTCAGAACTTGATATGCCAAAATTGCATTTCAAGTTGTTAAACTCCTCAATAGTAAGCTGGAACATAAAATCGCTAGGGAATCTATCGAGACTTCTCTTTGTAGCCTGGTTCAACACCTTTGTCTCAACCCCATAAAGTTCAGATAGATCACGGGCCAGCATCACTTTTTGCCCTCTTATCAAGAAGATCTTATTCTCTATTATCTCAATAGGCACCAGTTCTTCGCTCATATTATCCTCCTTTGTTGTAGCTTTTCTCGACATTTGTCGTATTTTTCGACATATTTCATTCGTAAGGATCCTTACAGAGGGGATTAGTAGCAATTAATTTGCCAAAGAAGAAAAAATGAGAAAGCGATAAGGGATAAGGTATAAGAGTTATGGGCTATAGGTTATGAGTTATGGGTTAAAAGTTAAGAGTTAAATATAAAGGTAAGGGGTAAAAGGTAAGGGGGAGAGAGTTACCCAACACACAGGCTATTTTCATGGCTTGTTGGGTAACTATTGTTCAGGAGAAAGATACCATTACAAATCAATTATTATTGTTATATAATCAATAAATCATGGCTTGGCCAAAGATAATTAAAAGCCCATTAAATAAGACAGAGACCAAAGAATTAGCTGAAGGATTCTTTGGCGATATGATCAAGATCGTGGTAGACGTTGAAGCGGGTAAGGTTGCTGCGGGTTGTTCCCTTCATGCCGATGCCGAACAGCTTTTACTGAAACACGGATCTAAACAAGCGGATATTTGGGGCGCAAATATTTTTCCTGGCCGGAAATCGGGACAAAGGCTCGAATTCACAGCACTCATAAATATTAGGCCTAAACATGGGAATAAATCCCAGTATATATCTTCGCCTGATATCAGAAGAAAGGTCGAAAGTATGATAGGGCATTACTTTGAATTATGAAATATCATAAACAGCTTAAACGCAATGATATATTAAGGCATGGTTGGGCAAAGATATTAATGATGATAGCTTCGGAGCTTTCAAGAGCAGCCCATCTTCCCCAAAGGAGTAAAGAATACAGATCAAGCTACCTCAGGGCAAAAGAACTCTTTGGCGTGCTTGAGAGTGACCCGGGTCTTCCTGAAAAAGAAGCATCTCAATTATTATTATATTACCGTTCATTTATTGATTATCATTCTGTCAATGCCGGGAAACTGTATGAGCAATTCATGGGACTGTCCGCAGGTGCTTAGGAAGATTGACTTTCAATCTATATATCCCATAAAATCATACCCATCATACGCGGCAAGCTAAGGATCAATTGCGGATTGCTGATCGCGGAGGGAAAGATTGCGGAATGCGGATTTATGATTGTGGATTTGCGATTGCGAAGTGTGGATTTAAATCCGAAATCGAAAATCCGAGATCCGAAATTAGAAGGAACGAAGCCGCGCTGTTTTAATAGAAGAAACAATGATCGACAGGATCTCGTTGGCTTCTTTCAGCAAACGGCTTACCTTATCACAAGGCACAAAGCCGCTTTCCGTCAGCAATTCCATCCAATATATGGACTCGTCTGCCTCTTCTTCCACTATCCCAAGCTTTGCTATGAACTCCATCCTTGATCTGGCCCGGCAAGCTGCCCTGTAATTCGCTCCGGTAGATGTCGCGGATCTTATGAGCTGCTTTATCATTACATAAACTGACATGTTTCTCGGTAAATCGCCGCAGAATCTTATTATATCGATCCCAAATCGTTTTGTTTTATCCTTCAACTCTTGTGTTTTCAATCCGAATTCTCTTTTCCTTAATCCGCATTCATCAATCAAAAGTCCGCAATTGCTTAGCTTAAAAATCCGATCTTTTTATTCCCCGACGACTTCGATATCGTCAGCCGACGAATATCGCGGACGAGCTCGCGGATATCACTGTCATGCTTGAAAACGCGTTTTTCGAGAAGGTCTATCTTGTTTGATAGCTCCCTATTGTTGGTGATCATTTGCCTCAGGCGGACAAAGGCTCGCATAATGGCAATGTTTACCTGAACGGCTCTCGGGCTCCTCAGAACGGACGAAAGCATGGCGATACCTTCTTCAGTAAAAGCATAAGGGAGATACCTTCTTCCGCCGTAACTTGATGTTGCATTTTGCAACTTCAAACTTGAGGTGCCAATTTGGAACCTCAAGTTATCCTCCTTTGTTGTAGCTATTCTCGACATTTGTCGTATTTTTCGACATATTCCATTCATAAGGATCCTTACAGAGGGGATTAGTAGCAATTAATTTGCCAAATTGGAAATAAAGAGAAAGAACTGACTGCCGGCAGACAGGTGTAAGGGGTAAGGGCTTGACTGAATGTAGATTAAATATTAAAATCATACTCATCATACCTCACATACATTGATTAGATTGAAAGGAGTTTCATATGAAGAAAAGCCTCATTTTATTGTTGATCCTCACAATGTTTCCAATACTATCCTTTGCTGAAGAATTAAGTTTAAAGAACGCCCTCGATATCGCAATGGAGAAAAGCCCGGCTATCGTCAGCGCGAGAGAAGGTGTGACCGCGGCGGACGGCAAGCTTGGACAGGCCTTCGGCGCGATGCTGCCGAATTTGTCCCTCTCAGGCCAGGCCGGCTCGTCACATATAAAACCATACGAAATGTTCGGGGCATTCTCCATCAATTCTTCGGATGAAACAGCAGCAGTCTCTGATTATTCCATTACCCTGACACAGCCGCTCTTTAACGGAGCACTTATGCCCGGCCTGCAACTGGCCGAAGCAAGTTACGATATCGCGAAAGAAACATATAAAAAAGCCAAATATGACCTTGTATATAACGTCGTCAATACATACTACGGAGTGCTGAAAGCATCCAAAATGAACGAACTCTCAAAAGATACCCTCGACATGTCCAGAAGCCACCTTAAACAGGTAAGGGCAATGCTCGACGCGGGCACTGCCACAAGAGCGGATGTCCTCCGAGTAGAGGTGCAGGTGGCAAATAATGAAGTTGGCCAGATGAAAGCGGATAACGGGCTAGTCCTTGCAAAGGACGCTTTCAATAACATACTCGGGCGCGACCTTGAAACCGACGTGTCTTTAAGCGAAAAAGAGATCGCAGCCGAGATTGTGACGCTAAAACCCAACAAGGAATGCCTCTCAATGGCTTTCGATAACAAGCCGGAATGGAAAATATTCAGGATGAACAAGCAGATAAACGCAAAAATGAAGGACATCGCCTGGAGCGGCTACCTGCCCAGTTTCGCGATCGTAGGTTCTTCCACCGGCAGGAGGACCGATTACCCGGAACAGGATCAGTATGATGAAGATATCTATACCGATTCGATCCTCGCAACAGGCCAGTGGACACTGTTCGACGGATTAGCGCGAGAGGGCAGAATGAAAGAAGCGGCCGCCAACCTCAAGGCGCTCGAGGCCAATGAAGAATCGATCAGGAACGGCATAGTCCTTGAGGTCAAGGATGCATGCCTCAACCTTGAAAGCTCCGTAAAGATGATCAAGACCGCCCGTAAAGCGGTTGACCTGGCGAAAGAAAATTACAGGATATCCAGGGAACGATATAAGACCGGGGCCGGATCAAACCTTGAGATGATCGACGCGCAGACGGCATACTCGGAGGCGAGCACGAACCTCTACCAGGCGCAGTTCGATTACCAGGTAGCCAAGGCAAAGGTCAACCAGGCGGTGGGAACGGATGTATATCCCTTCGCAGCTAAGGAGGCAAAATAATGATCAGGCAGCTAAAGGATTTTGACTCCCATTTTTATGACGTGGTGACGGTGGGCGAACGCGGACAGGTAGTAGTGCCATCAAAGGCGAGGAAAGAGCTGAATTTCAATCCCGGCGACAAGCTTGTCGCAATAAAAGGGGCGCACGGTAGGGCGCTTGTTCTCATCAACATGAAGGATGCAAAAACAACGTTCGACAAGATGGCGAAGATGTTTAGCGAATTCGCCGCAAAATACTCGAAAGAAGGGCAGTAACATGGCGAATATACAGGAAAGAGTAAAAGGGATGGGACTGAGAAAAATGGTGATCAGCGCGCTGGCGCTCATCATCATCGGTACGGGGATATATTACACCGCAATGTACGCGGTAGCGTACTATAACCGCGATAAGCTCTATGCATCCGGCACCATCGAGGCGACCGAGATAGAAGTGGCATCCAAGGTGCAGGGCAGGGTGGATTCCTTCGCGGTGGATGAAGGCGATATCGTCAAGAAAGGCGACATCATCGCGTCGCTGGAATCAGACGAGCTCTCCGCATCCCTTGACCAGGCAATAGCCATTGAACAGACAGCACGCGTAAAACTTGAGAACAGCAAGAAGACATATGACCGTGGCACAAAACTCAAAAAGAAACGAATGATAAGCGACCAGGAATACGACACAATGAAAAGCGCGTATGATTCGGCTTATTCCGACTTTACCAGGTCCACGGCCGCAAGAAAACTTGCGCAAATAGCGTTCAATGAAGCTACAATAAGGGCGCCAATATCGGGAACGATACTCACGAAAGTGGCCGATCCCGGCGACCTTATGGCGCCATTTTCAACGGTCGTGACAATGGCGGACTTGAGCGTACTGGACCTGATGTTATACGTTCCGGAGACAAAATACGGCAAGATAATGCTCAAGGATTATGTTTACATAAACGTCGACTCTTACCCGGGAGAAAGTTTCACCGGCAAGGTGGCGACAATATCCAATAAGGCGGAATTCACGCCAAAGAACATCCAGACAAAAGAGGAGCGCACAACGCAGGTTTTCGGCGTCAAGGTGAAGATCCCAAATCCTGACGACAAGCTAAAACCCGGGATGCCGGCCGATGCCGTAATATATTTAAATTCCAGATAATAAAAAGTGGAAGAAACAGTCTTAACCGCAATTAACCTCACCAAGTCATTCAAGGAGCTCACCGCGGTGAACTCCCTCAACCTTACTATAAATAAAGGCGAAATATTCGGCCTGCTGGGCCCCGACGGCGCGGGCAAATCGACAATACTGCGGATGCTGTCCACGGCGATGCTTCCCACTTCCGGGCAGGCCCTGGTCCTTGGAATGGACGTGGCAAAGGACGAGGAAAAGCTCAGGCGGCGCATCGGCTACATGCCCCAGAGATTCAGCTTGTACGGAGACCTGACGGTGGACGAGAACATCGATTTCTTCGCGGATCTATACGAAGTCCCGGCAAAAGATCGGGAAAACGTCAAGCAGCGGGCGCTCGATTTCACGAAACTGGAGCCCTTCCGGAACCGCCCGGCCAGTAAGCTGTCCGGAGGGATGCAGAAGAAATTAGCTTTAGCAACATGTTTGATACATACACCGGAAATTTTATTCCTTGATGAACCCACATTGGGAGTCGACCCGCTTTCAAGAAGGGAGTTCTGGAGGCTGCTTTATAGATTGACAGGCACAACGATACTAGTTTCCACCCCTTACATGGATGAGGCGGAGAGATGCAATCGGATAGCTTTAGTTCGTGAAGGAAGCCTCCTTATATGCGACACTCCTGCGGAGATCAAGAAACGGACGCAGGAGACAACACTTGAAGCGGCATTCATTAATTTGATCAACTGCGCCAAGACACCGGGGTGCTCCAGATGAACAATAACGGCTATTCTATTGAGGTAAATAACCTCACGAAAAAGTTCGGTGAATTCATCGCGGTCAATAGCATCAATTTCAGCATCAAAAAAGGGGAGATCTTCGGTTTCCTCGGTCCCAACGGTTCAGGCAAAACAACCACGATAAGGATGCTTATCGGATTGATGGACCCCACTTCGGGCTCGGCGACTGTGGCGGGATTTGACGTGAAAAAACAGAGCGAACAGATCAAGCGGGTGATCGGCTACATGTCGCAGAAGTTCTCGCTGTATGATGATCTTACAGTATCAGAGAACATCGAGTTCTTTGCGGGGGTATATCAGACGAAGAGGGAGACGAGAGATGAGAGACGGGAAGAGATAATCAAGCTCGCGGAGCTGTTCGGAAAAGAAAATACTTTAACAGGGGAATTAGCTTCGGCGGTGAAGCAGCACCTGGCGCTGGGATGCGCCATGATAAACGAACCGCAGATAATATTTCTGGATGAACCCACTGCCGGTGTTGATCCCGTGGCAAGACGCAAGTTCTGGCATAACATCAAGATGCTCTCAGATAAAGGCGTGACTGTGTTGGTGACAACGCATTACATGGACGAGGCGGAGAATTGCGACAGAGTGGCTTTGATAAGCGACGGGATCATAGTTGCGTGCGACACGCCTGAAAATCTCAAAAGGGACAGGATGAAAGGCATATTATTCGAAATTGAGACAAGCAATACGATGAGGGCTCTTGAGATACTCAGGATAGACCCTTTGCTCCACGAGGTCGCGCTATACGGATTGTTCCTTCACGTGGTGGCGGATAATATGGAGATGGCGGAAGAGATCAAGTCCCGGCTCGAGGCAAATCACATCGCTGTGACAAGGATCGAGAGGATCACGCCCGCGCTAGAGGATGTCTTTGTTTCGCTGGTGGAGGAGCAGCAGAAGAAATGATCAAACATATAATCGCGATAATGAGGAAAGAGTTCATGCACCTGATAAGGGATCCCAGGTCCCTGATGATATCGCTATTCCTGCCGATATTTCTCCTGTTCCTTTACGGCTATTCGGTCACGACGGACATAAATAACCTTCCTGTGGCGATAAGGGACGGCAGCCGCTCGTATCAGAGCAGGCTGTTAATTTCAAAGATAATGAACAGCGGTTATTTTACAGTGGTCGCCATGCCGAATTCTGAGACGGAGTTCCGCCGGCTGATGGACAAAGGCATAGCCAAAATCATCGTTAATATACCGACGGATCTCGCGACAAAGATGGATTCGGATTCAAAAGCGGTCATCCAGGTGATAGTGGACGGCTCGGATCCCACAACGGCTGCCGCCGCGATGGGTTATATCAGCGGGATAGTGCAGGATTATTTCACCGGCGTCATGGTGAAGGCGTCGCTTCACAGCCCTGTCAAACTCGTGCAGGCGATAGACCTTAAGACCAGGGTCTGGTACAACGAGAACCTGCGGAGCTTGAATTTCTACATACCGGGACTTATCAGCACGATACTTATGATGATGGCGGCCTCATTGACGTCTCTCACCATAGTGTCCGAAAAAGAGAATGGCACCATGGAGGCGCTGGTGGCCAGCCCCATCAGGAGGAATGAATTGATGATAGGAAAGCTGATGCCGTACGTCATCATAGCTTTCTGGGACGTTATAATGATATCCGCTGTGGGCAGGTTCTGGTTCAACGTGCCGATAAAAGGCGATTATTTCCTGATGCTTTTCGCATCGTTCCTTTTCCTTATGGCGGCGCTGGCAATAGGATTGATGTTCTCCGTCATCGCCAGGACAAGCCAGGAAGCGATGCAATTAGCGCTGCTTACTACGATGCTTCCGTCCCTGATGCTATCAGGTTTTATTTTCCCCATCGAGAACATGCCCAAGATCGTGCAGGCGATCTCGCTATTGATCCCTGCAAGATATTACTTAAGGATACTCAGGGGGATATTCCTGCAGGGCGTCGGGATACGGTACCTGTGGTGGGACATGCTTCTGCTGACTATCTTCTGCGTGATAATCGTCAGGATAAGCGTCCAAAGTTTCAGAAAGAGGATAGACTGATGTTAGATTGGCCTTTGATACACATGATAAGAAAGGAGTTCCGCCAGATCAGGCGGGACCCCAGGGTGCTGCGCATCGCCATAATGATGCCGGTGATCCAGCTCCTGATATTCGGATATATCGCTTCCACGGACATAAAGAACGTAAGGACAGCTTTAATAGACAGGGACATGACGCCTGCGAGCAGGGCATACGTAAAGGTGATCGAGAATACCGGCAAGTTCGTCATAACGGACCAGATACAGGATGAGGAACAAATGACGCACCTTATGGATGGCAGGCGCGTGAGCTTGGGCCTCCAGATACCCAAGGGTTTTGAAAATGATATTAAAGCGGGCAGGCAGGCTCAGGTGCAGGCGGTAATAGACGGAAGCAACTCTGCCAACGCGACGATAATACTGGGATATCTGGGACAGGCCAACCAGACAAGCTCAAACAACGTGCTGATACAGCGCCTTGCGCGCAAAGGGATCCGCAATGGGCTCACACCTTTCGATGTCCAGACGCGCGTGTGGTACAACCCTGACCTCAAGAGCATGAACTTCATGGTGCCCGCCATCTTCTCCCAGCTTCTCCTGATGATAAGCATGACGCTAACGGCGTTCTCCGTGGTAAAGGAAAAAGAGAAAGGCACAATGGAGCAGCTTATAGTGACGCCGCTCAAACCATACGAAATGATACTAGGGAAGGTGATACCCCCCATCCTTATCGCGCTTACGGACATACTTGTGGTCTACACTGTCGCCGTTTTCTGGTTCAGGGTCCCGATGAGGGGCAGCCTTGTCACTTTGTTCGCTCTCGGCACGCTTTTCATGATGACCGGCCTTGGGCTGGGGATCCTGATTTCCACCGTATCAAAGAACCAGCGGCAGTCCATAATGACCACGAACCTGATAATGTCGCCGATGTTCATTTTATCGGGTTTCGTGTTCCCGATAGCGAGCATGCCGGTGGCCATACAATGGGTGACCCACCTTATACCTTTAAGATATTTTCTTGTCATCGTGAGAGGGATATTTCTTAAAGGTAATGGTATCATATACCTCTGGAGCGAGGTCTGGCCGCTCATGATCATAGGCGTCTCTTTATTGAGCATAAGCATATTAAGGTTCAGGAAAAAAATGGAATAGGGGGGATGGTAATGGCAGCAATGAAGGAAAATTTGTTAAGGTTCAAGGGGTGGCTGGATAAGATCGTCTGCAACAAGAGACTGTTCTTCTCGATAATCGCGATACTTCTGATATTAGTGCTATTGGACGCGAACAAGGTGCAGAAAAGCAGGGTGCCGGTAAAGATCGACAGGGCAAAGATGGGCGACATTGTCCCTACAGTATCCGCCACGGGCTACGTCAAGGTAACTCAATCAAAGCTCGGGGTAAGGATGCCCGGAGTGGTGAAGGAAATACTGGCAGTCGAAGGCCAGAAAGTTGCGAAAGGCGACATACTGCTTAAGCTGGACAGCTACGACAATGCGCTGAAAGAATATGACAGGGTAAAAGCCTTAAAACGGAAAGGTTACGCGACCACACAGCAGCTTGAGAACGTGCAGTATGCGCTGGACGGCGCGCAGGTCAAGTCGCCAATCGACGGCACGGTGTCGAATGTGGTGGTGGATGTGGGAGAGCCGGTAACGCCCGGAGTACCGGTCATCACCGTTATCAATCCCAAGGACCTCACAATAGAGATACAGATAGACCAGGCGGATATCGGACAGGTGAAAAAGGGCGCGGATGTTATGGTGAATGCAGATGCGTATCCGGACGAAGTCTTTGAAGGCAAACTGGAATTTTTGAACACTGAAGCAGAACAGAAGATGATAGGGGGAATGCCGAGCACGGACGAGGAAGACAAGATATTCAGGGGAAAAATAAAACTCACGAACGAGACCACAAAGCTGTTCTCAAACATGAGCATGGACACGGAAATAGTTGTGCAGAAGATAAGCGATGTTCTTACCGTCCCGAGGGAGGCGGTTGCGAGTGAAAATGAGAAGTTCTATGTTTACATTGTAAAGTGGGGCCATGTTGAGAAAAATGAGATAAGAACAGGATCAAAGGACAATAATAATGTAGAGATATCCGACGGGATCAGGCCGGGAACTGTAGTAGCAGTATCAAATATCATAAAGCTCAAGAACGGGACAAAGATCAAAATTGAACGCAAATGACCTCACATTAAAGGTTGTTGACCTTGTCAAAACCTATAAGCTTGGGCCTATCGAGGTCCCGGCTGTCTGCGGCGTTTCCTGCGAGGTGAAGAGGGGCGAGTTCGTTGCCATAACCGGGCCTTCCGGATGCGGCAAGTCCACTTTCATGCACCTCATCGGCTGCCTTGACAAGCCTACAAGCGGACAGATATACCTGGACGGAGATAATGTGGCGGGCTTTGACGATAACCAGCTGGCGGCCATACGCAACAAGAAGATCGGCTTCGTTTTCCAGTCATTCAACCTGCTCCCCAGGCTGAACGCAGAAAAGAACGTCTCACTTCCTCTATATTACGCCGACATAAGGGCCGAGGAGCGTGACAGGCGGGCCCATGCGGGGCTTGACCAGGTGGGGCTGGAAAAAAGGGCCCACCACAAGCCGGCGGAAATGTCCGGAGGAGAGAGGCAGAGGATAGCCATAGCTCGGGCGCTTATCAATGATCCTGCCATCATGCTGGCCGATGAACCTACAGGGAACCTTGACTCAAAGACAAGCGTGGACATCATGCGGATCTTCCAGGACATAAACAAAAAGGGCGCAACGATAATCGTGGTCACGCACGAGCCCGACATTGTCCGGTACGCGAAGCGCGTCATCAAGCTGAAGGACGGGCATATCATCGGGGATGAACCGGTTGAGCAGGTGACCATATGAGGGAATTGCTTACTAATACAATAGAGTCTTTCTATCTTGCCATAGAGACTTTGATGTCGAACAAGATGAGGTCTTTCCTTACCATGCTCGGAGTTGTCATCGGAGTCTTTGCCGTTATCACTCTTGTCGCGATAGGCGAAGGTGCAAAGACATATGTTTATGAACAGATATCAAAATTCGGCACAGGCTCAAGGTACATGGAGCTGCACCCCGGCAAGGAACAAGGCCCATCCATGATGACGGAAAAGCTAACGTACAGGGACACGGAAGCCATAGAGAAATACTGCCCCTCTGTGGCAGCAGTGGATCCCAGGACAATGGGCGGCTTTGAGCTTAAATACGGCAAGAATAAAATGACCATCCAGTTCGGCATGGGGGTTTCCTACAGGTATCCGGAAATGTTCACGCACGGAGTGGTGATGGGGCGCTTCTATACCAAATCGGAGCAGGACTCCAGGAAAAAGGTGGCGGTCATCGGCCAGAAAGTGGTAGAGAAGCTTTTTTCCGGTTTCAACCCTGTGGGCGAAAAAATGAAGATAAACGGCAAGAGCTTCCTGGTGGTGGGCGTTTTTGAAAAAAAAGGCTATACAATGGGCTTTGATTACGATGAGATAGTGGCCATACCCGTCACCACGGCGCAGAAGCTGCTTGATACCAACAGGATCATGGAGGTAGGCATAAGCGCAAAAACGGACGACCTTCTCTATAGAGCAAAGGAAGAAGTAAAACAGCTGCTGATAAAGCGGCACAAGAAAGAGGACTTCAGGCTTGATACCATGGAAGAATCGCTTTCAATGATTAATAATATCCTCGGTTTTCTTACCCTTGCGATCGGCGGTATCGCTTCAATATCACTGCTGGTGGGCGGCATCGGCATAATGAACATCATGCTGGTATCAGTAAATGAAAGGATCCGCGAGATCGGCATCAGGAAGTCCGTCGGGGCCACAAGAAGGGATATTTTCATCCAGTTCCTCATAGAATCCGTGGTCATCAGCATGGTAGGGGGCACAGCAGGCATTTTTCTTGGGGTCGCCACCTCCATGGCAATAATGAAGGCTCTTGGAATAACACCTATAATATCGCTGTGGTCGGCGAACCTTGCTTATTTTGTTTCGATAATGGTGGGAATAGTTTCCGGGGTTTATCCTGCCACAAGGGCGGCTACGCTTGATCCAGTCGAGGCTTTGAGGTACGAGTAGTTACTTTTCCAGGTATTCTTTGACGTAGTGAGCCGCCAGGGCCCCGTCAGCCACTGCAGTTACCACCTGCCAGAAATCCTTTTCCCGGACGTCACCCGCGGCAAATATGCCGGGAACATTTGTGGAGAGCTTTTTGTCGGTTATGATCGTGCCGTCGTCGTTCAGCTTGATGATATCCTTGGCAAAGTCCGTGTTCGGATTGTGCCTGATGTATATGAAGATGCCGTCAATGTTCATTGAAGAGGTTTTTCCTGTTTGAACGTCCTTGACCTTGATCGAGCTCACGTTCTTGTCGCCGACGATCTCCTCAACCATTGTATTCAACTTGAAGAATATCCTGGGATTAGCTTTTGCCTTTTCCTGTAAGGCTTCATCGGCGCTCAGCTTGTTCCGCCTGTGGATCATGGTAACAAGCTTTGCGTATTTTGTAAGGAACATCGCTTCCTCGATCGCCGCATTCCCGCCGCCTACAACAGCAACGTTCTTTTCCTTGTAGAAAGGCCCGTCACATGTGGCGCAGTAGGAGACCCCCTTGCCGGCCAGCTTTTCCTCGCCCGCCACACCCAGCTTCCTGGGATGGCTGCCGGTTGCGATTATCACGGACCTGCAGGTGAACGAGCCGTCTTCAGTGACCACTTCGAACAATTTGCCCTTTTTCCTGATATTAATTACCTTGCCGAATATTATCTCAAGGCCGTTGTCCTTTGCCTGTTCCTCGAACTTTTTGCCAAGCTCCATGCCGGAAATGCCTCCCGGGAATCCGGGATAATTCTCTATCAGTTCAGCTGTTGTGATAAGCCCGCCGGGCAGGGCGCTTTCTATCAGTACGGCGTCAAGCTTGTACCTTTTAGCGTATATCCCGGCAGAGAGCCCCGCGGGGCCGCCGCCTATGATCACCAGTTCAAAGGGCTTTTTGCCTTCTTTGATCAACGCCTTCAACTTTGGCTCAATTTTCGCTATCGGCATGTTACTTGATCTCCGCCTCTTTTATCGTTGCCTTGGTGCCGCCTTCCACTATTATTTTATTACTTCCAAGGAAGATTGTCATCTTTTCGCCGTAAATGGCATTGCCGCCCCTGGTCGCCTTCGCGTTATCGTTCAGGACTATCGTAGTGCCTTTAATGTCATACAAGGCGGTCCTTGCGAAAGCAGCAATTTCGTTTTCGGTGATATTCACGTACCCGGAAAGCTGAACAATATCCTTATCCTGAAAATATTCCGATCTGCCGGTCAGGATCCTTGCCGCGCCCCTTGAAATGACAACATCCTTTTCGGCAATGATCGTGTCCGTCGTGCTGTCAATATTGAATTCCTTCGCGGTAATGCTTATCTTTTCCGGGTCAGCTATTATTTCCGCGGTAGGATTGCCGGTAAGCCTGACCTTTTCAAGGCCTACATCGGCTTCCAGCTTTTCAGCGCTCATTACCGCATTGCCCTTTGTGAGCGATATGGCGCCAGTGCAGACAAGCTTTTTCGTGGCAAGCTTCCAGTTAAGGTTCTTTGCCTGGAACCAGTATCCCTCGTAGGCTTTTCCGGCTTTTACGGGAAGGTTAAAAATGGAGAAGAGCTTGGACCTGTCCTTCACCTTTGCAAGCTCTCCCTTGATGATCTTTTCCGATTTTATGTCATAACCGATGGGATCAACAAGATAGATCTCATTATTATTTATCATCCACGTGGCGGAAGGCGCAAGGAATTTTACGGTAGGCTTGCCACTGTCATAGAAAAGCCCGTCCACGGTTACCAGCTTAGCTGTCCCGGTTGATTTATTGATGGCCGCGTCCTTGGCTATAAGTTCCCAGTACTTTATGCCGTCAACTATCTCGGCAAGGGTGGCAGCCTTGAATATGACATCGGCTTTTGACTTTTCTTTTTGGATCTTTTCCGTTATATCCTCGCGATAGTTATCCTTGAAGGTGATCGCCCACACAAAAAAGCCGATGATGATCAGGACAACAGCAAGCGCGGGGATTATGCCTTTTGACCTGTTCATTTAATATCCTAAAGCGCGCAATCTTAATGCTTCGAAGGTCTCCTGGAAGCCAAGAGTAGCTTGATTATTTTTGTAATAGGCCGCTCCAAGGAGCAGGTGTATGGCGGCCACATTAGAGTCTATCTCAAGGGCTTTTTTTGCGTAATCTATGGCATCGTCAACTTCATTCATTTCGCCGTATATGGTGGCTATATAGCCGTAGGAGAAGATGTTCTTTGGGTCCTGTTTTATGATCTTTTCGAATTCCTTGATGGCATCCTTTTTCTTGTTGTTAAAATACAGGGCAAAAGCGTAGCGGAAGCGTATCTTCCAGTCATTCGGATAGAGCCTTACCCTTTTTGAATAGTATTTCAGGGCTTTCGGGGCGTAATCAGGGTCAAGCTGGTCCACGATCTTCAGCTCGTTAAGGCCATCCTCGATCTTATTGGAATACGAGTAGGTGATCGCAAGCTCAAAATGGGACTGGGGATCTTTTGGATGGACCTTTACAAGCCATTCTTTTTCTTCGATTTCGCTCTTTTGCTCTTGGGTGAGCTTAAAAGATAATGCTGAATTCGCCTTTAGAAGGGCAAATATGAAAACAAGAAGCAACAAAAAGAATAATGCTCTTTTCATATGAACGCGGACATTTTAGCACAAAGTTCACGCATTAGGAATGATATGTTGGCTGATGATGATCCATAGGACCTTGATATACGCCTTCCACTTGGGCGAGTTTGGCAGTGAGAAGGGGAGCATTAACAGCGTATAAAAAAAGAGCAATATGCTATAGATCGAATAAGGCAGAACGCCGTAGTGTTTCTTGCAGAAATAAAGGCCGCCGCGGAAGCCTTCCACGAACAGCAGGCTGTTGAACGATTTCTTCATTGTGTAACCGCCGATATGGAATATCTGTGCAAGAGGATAGTAGACCACCTTGTAGCCCGCGGACCTTGCCCTTTTGCAGTAATCAAGGTCATCGTTATAAAAGAAAAGGTTCTCATCCAGAAGTCCCAATTTTTCTGTCATTGAAGCCCTGATCAACATGCATGCGCCTATCACCATCTGCGTTTCAACGGGTGAAGCGGCTTTCCATGTGTGCGAGGAGAGGATGCTTCCCTGGCGCTGTATCGAGCCGTCGGTATTTAGGAGCCTTGGCCCGCAGATCCCCACGTCCGGCCGTGAGTCCATGAAAGCAAGCATTTTTGAGAACGCGTCGTCCTTGAGGTACGTGTCATCATTCAAAAGCAGGGCATAGCGTCCTTTTGAGGTCCTCAGTCCCTTGTTGTTCGCCCTCGTAAAGCCAAGGTTCTTTTCGTTCGCGATCAGAGTGGCCTTCGGATATTTGGACCTGATCAACTCCTGAGTGCCGTCGCTTGAATTGTTGTCCACGATTATGATCTCAAATGTTATGGATTTAGTGTACCGGAGAACGGAATCGATGCATTGTTCAAGCAAGTGTTTATTGTTGAGAGTGAGGATGATTATCGAAAGTTCCATGGTCAGTCCACGAATCTGTATTTTAAAAGGCTCCAGAGCGCGGTAACGCCGTCCTTCCAGGTTATCTTTTTGCCCTCGGTCCAGTGGCGGCCTTCATAGGAAATGGGGACCTCGGTGATCCTTTTGCCGCTCTTTAGCAGCTTTGCAGTTATCTCCGGCTCAAAGTCAAAGCGGTTAGCTCTCAGCTTTAGCGATTTGATCAGGGGCGCCTTTACCATCTTATAGCATGTTTCCATGTCGGTAAGCCTTGTGCCGTAAAGGATATTCGTGGCAAGGGTCAGAATTTTATTCCCCAGCAGGTGTGCGAACGTCATTTTCTCAGTTTTTCCGGCCATGCCTGCCGGCAGGCAGGAGAAACGGGAGCCGTAAACCACGTCGGCGGTCCCTGCCTTTATTGGCTCAATAAGCTTAGTATATTCATGCGGGTTATATTCAAGGTCCGCGTCCTGTATTATCACGACATCGCCCGTTACATACTGAATGCCGGTCCTGATGGCGGCGCCTTTTCCCTTGTTCTTTTCATGGAAGACCGTAGTTACATTGTCATCTTTCAGGTTTTTCAGAAGCTCTCGTGTCCCGTCCGTTGAAAAATCGTCAACAACGATTATCTCCTTGTCCAGCGGGACATCCATCACCTTATCGATGACCTGCTCGATGGTGTTCTTTTCATTGTAGGCTGGTATTATCACTGATAATCTCATGGCTTAATTGGTGAACAGGGTATAATTCGCGCTTTTACCCAGTTCCTTTATCCTTTCTTTCAATGGAGCTCTCAGTTTGTTGTATGCTTCCGCGTTTTCCGTGACGCAATAGACCTTCCTGTCTGATAGAAGCAGTTCTTTCATTTTTTCCGTGTCCCTGATGAATGTTACGTTGGATTTAGCATAGTATATCATAAAATGCGCGTCCGTTCCCATGTACTGGCAGACAATATCGGAAGGCTTTGCGACGGCGTTTATCCTTGAGCAGAAGGTGCTTATGGGATTAACGCGGGGGAAAAAGATGGAAAGATCGAATATGAAAAAAAGATAGGCTATTATCGTGAAGATCAAAAAAGAATCAAATGCCTGACGATACATCCTGAAAAAGATAACAATGGAGCCGATCACAAGACCCAAGGTCATGGGAATAAGGAAGGATACGATGACCTGTGAATAATAACCGCTCACGTCGGCGAACCTGACAAAAAAGAGAACAAAGACGAGAACAAGGAGGGGAACGGTCACCATCAAAAGCGTTAATATGGCTGATAAAATAGACGGCCTTTTTGCGTCGGGATCCCCGTTGATCATCAGGTCGGAAAGCATTTTTCCCGTTATCATGGCGAGCGCGGGGAATGCGGGAAGGATGTACCTGGAGATCTTGTAATTAAGTGAAAGAGAGAAGAATAATATGATCGAAAGGGCGTATATTACGGGGAGCGGCTTCGATCTCTTTTTAAATGAATAATATAAAGCCGGATAAAAGAATCCAGACCATGGCACAAACAGAATGAATATCTGCAGGAAATACGAATAAATATCGTATTGGGGCTGGATGGCAGCGTATTTCGTGGCTTCGCCGCCGATAGTGTCGACCGGCTTCAGGTATCTGCCAAAGTTATGGCCGATGAACAGGTCAAGGAACTTTTGGCCAAGCAGCCTGTATTCGACGATGAACCAGGGGGCGGCGACCGCAAAAAAGAGCATTGTCGCAAGTGCGACATGCAGGATCCCGGGCAGTTTTACCCTCTTGATGAGCATATATATCAGAAGGATGATCGCCGGAAGCGCGAGCCCCACGGGGCCCTTGGTAAGTACTGCAAGGGACACGAAGAGGGGTGAGAGATAAAAATATCCGAGTTTTCCCGATCTTTCATATAGCAGGAACATGTATATTGAAAGAAGGATGAAAAGGGTAAGGGGAATGTCCTGGAGGGGGGACCTGGCCTGATAAAAGAACTGGGCGGACGTGATAAGGATGAGAGATGAAATGAAGGCGGTGTTTTCGTCGAAAACCAGTTTTGCTGTTTGATACGTGAAGAAAACGATCAAAAGGGCGAAAATACTGTGCCAGAATGTTACGGCAAAGTCATTGAACCCGAAGATCTTGAAGGATATCGCGGTAAGCCACATCATTAAAGGTGGCTTGTCTATAATGGTCCCCGCATCTCCGTAATGCATCGTGAGCCAATCCCCGGTCTCAACTATGTTCTTCGCTATCTTGGCGTAAAAAGCGGAATCCCCGTCGGTGAGCGGGATGACATTTATTTTCCAGAAGAAAAGGAGGAGGGACAGTAATACCAGTACTAATATATGATATTTTTTATTTGTTAAGGATATCATCTATGATCCTTTCTATCTTTTTCACCTGCATGTCGATCGTAAAAAGATCGTTTACCCGTTTTTTTCCGCTTTCGCCCATCGAGCGCATTTTTTCCTTATTCTTCAGAAGCAATGTTGTTTCTTTCGCTATGGTGTCCAGGCTTCTTGGCGCGATAAGAATGCCGGTCTTCCCATCCTCAACTATCTCCGGTATGCCGCCAACTTTTGCGGCTATGATCGGCTTGCCGCAGGCCATCGCCTCTATAATGACCCTTCCAAAGGCTTCTGAGAGCGACGGGACAATGACAATGTCGGCCGCCGCCATGATATCATGTGCGTCACTCCTTCGGCCCAGGAAACGCATATTATTATCCTTTGTGAGCTTCTTGAGGCTTACAAGGTATTTGGCCTGCCCAGGCAGCGGATCCCCCACTATGAGTAGCTTGAGGAACGGGAATGATGTCTTTATCTTGGGGAACGCCTGGATAAGGTACCTGATCCCTTTTCTTTCCTCAAGAGTCCCCACGTAGACAAGGAGCTGCCCTTTGACATTGAATTCTTTTCTTATCCTCTCGGGGTGAAGCGCTTTGAAATCATCAGGATCAATGCTGTTATGGATCACAACAGCCTTATCGGAACTGATAAAGCTTTTCATCCAGTTGGATATCAATATTATCCTGTCCGACCAGGAAGTTATCTTCGCCCTAATGATGGAATTGTTCGCTCCCATCAGGTCTTCCCTGATATGGGATATTACGGGTACTTTAAGGAGTTTTGCCGGTTTTGCCGCCCAGATAGCGGCGGAAGTATTGATATAGACAAGGTCTATCTGCCTTTCTTTGATGATCTGGCGTAGCCTAAGCGATGGAAATATAAAGGAAAGCGGTGAATCCTTGTAGATCTGAAAGTTGATACTGGACTTATCAAGCATTTTCGTTATCGGCCCGCGGTTTGGTAGGGCGACGATAGGATGATATTTATTCTTGTCCAGATTCCTTGCAAGAAGTGAGAGGCTTATGGGCGCACCGGAGAGGTCAGAAATGTGCGATATGAACAGTATCGATCTTTTGCCGTCCTTGAAACGGCTGTGCATTTTTGAGTAGCGCTTGTCCTTATATTTCTCAAGCCCTTCCTTGACCCCTGTCGCAAAGTTATAGAACATCAGGGATCTTTTTGCCAGGCGGGACTCGAAAGCTGACAGTATCTTTTGGATCAGTAAGGTTACCCAGTGAACGCTCAGGTTGATCTTGACAAGAAAACTCGGATGTTTTTTATAGAAGAGAACTGAGGATCGTCCAACCTGAAGCCTGCGCTTGCAACGCTCCTCAAATGTCCAGCCCACGCCGAATATGTGGCCGACGGCGTTCGGGTTGATCTTGAACCTGTAACCGGCGGCCTTGAGCCGGTAGCCCATTTCCGCGTCCTGGAGCCCGTATTCCCTGAAGTCCTCGTCAAAACCGAAAACGGAAAGCAGCGCCTGCTTTTTTACGGATATGTTGTTGGTTATGAACATCCTGAACGGCTGCTGTTCGTAGAGTGGAGGCTTGAATTTTGATGTGTCGATGCAGCTGATAACGGCGGGAGCGTCCTCAGCCCTTTCGATGAACTCAACCCTGCCTCTTACGACCGCGACGTCGTACCTATGGTGATAGATCCGATGTTCCTCCACCAGCCTTTTATCGGCGATTATGTGGTCATCAATGAAAAGGCAGATGTCTCCCGAAGAAGCCTCTATCCCCATGTTCCTCGCGGCTGATCTTCCCGAGTTTTTCTGCCAGACGTGCTTGATCGGGTAGGGGACGTCAAGTTCGTTTAACATGTCCGCAGTCCCGTCGGAAGAGCCGTCATCCGCAATAATCACCTCAAAGTCCTTTGAGGTCTGGCTTTTGAGTGAAAGGAGCGTGGCTTTTAAGTGTTCCTTTCTGTTGAAAGTGGGGATTATTACACTTATCTTCATATTAAAGCCCTGATGAACCTGTATATGAAAAGCCCGATCAGAACAAGTGATCCAAGAACAAGAATGATCTGGGCGATATCGAACATCCAAAGGATCGGGACTGTCCAGAAGCCGTAGTGCTTGCGGAAGAAATAGTTCCTGCTTTTCCTCCAGACCACCGCGCCTCTTATTATCTGTGCGGGGCTTTTCCACTGCCTGAATCCCTGACTGAGATGGTGAAGTATCTGCGCGTCCGGCTTGTAGCGGATCTTCCATCCCGCCCTGCCTGCCGGCAGGCAGGCTTTCTTGATGCGGAAGCAGAGATCCACCTCGTCGAACCAGAAGTAATATTTCTCGTCGAACAGTCCCACCTCATCCAGCACTTTCCTCCTTACCATTATCGCAGAACCCATGGGCTGGTCTATATCTCTCTCATCATTGTGGTCCCACCAGGTCATGAAGTATTTGCCGAATATCCTGCTTTTAGGAAAGAGGGAATCAAGGAAAAAAGTGTTATAGAAAACCTTCTCAAGGGAGGGGAATGTCTTTACCGATCTCTGGAGGCTGCCGTCGGCATTGACAAGCTTTGGCGCAACCGCTCCGTATTCAGGATGCTTCTCCATGAATTGCATCATCTTCTCAAGCGCCCCGTCGATCACCTCCGTGTCGGAATTGAGTATCATTATGTACCTTCCGCCGGCCATCTTTATGTCCTTGTTGGTCGCGATGGTAAACCCGGCGTTTGTTGAATTCCTTATGATCTTAACTGATGGAAACTGGCTCTGAATCATGTTTATCGTGTTGTCCTTTGAGGCGTTATCAGCGACGATCACCTCAAAGCTTATATTCTTAACGTTCTTAAAGATAGAAGCGAGGCAATTCCTTAAGAGTTCCTCAACGTTCCAGGTAACTATGCATATGGAGAGGTCAGGCATTGTATGTTTGCGTTATCGCCTCCACAAATTTCGGGACGCTTGCTTCAAGTGAATAGTTCTTTGTTACCAGATCCCTTGATCTTTTTCCCATTTCCTCCCTTAAAGCTTTGTTTTCTATCAGCTTGGAAAGCTTTTCTTCCCATTCCTGCTTTGTCTTTGCCGGGTAGCCGTTGACGCCTTCCACAAGAAGCGTGGTGTTCACTCCCACGGGGCTTACAACGGAGGGTATGCCAAGCGCCATGTACTGGAGCTGTTTGTAGTTGCCCTTGCCGCGCGACCACTCGTCATCGGTAAGGGGCATTATGCCAATGTCAAAAGTGGAAAGCTCGTGTAACTCGGTATCAAGGCTCCATTCCACAAGCTTGATACTGTGTTCACTGGAATGAAAACCTCTTGTGCCGATGAGCTTTACCTGAACGTTTGCGTATTTTTTGCAGAGCTTCTCAAGGACTTCCCGTATCTCAAAAAGATAGAACGTGTTCCCGTGGCTTCCTATCCAGCCGATCGTAACGTGCTTGTGCTGGCTTTTGTCGGAGGGATGGTACCTTTCGATATCGATTGGGCCAAGTATCACTGTCACGTTCTCGCAGTATTGCCTTGCCACCTCCTCGGTTGAAGGGAGTTCCACTATCATGTGCCTGGCGCTTTTCATGTAGGCGATCGTAGCATTGATCCGATAGCCATGTTTTATTTTTGTGAGCTCCGACGAATGCTTTGTATATATGGCATCGTCAATGTCATAGAGATATTTGACCTTAAGCCACCTCAGAAGGTAAAGGAGCCTGTAGAGCGTGATCTTCTGGACAAAAACCACATCGTAGCTCTTGATCCTCAATAATGCCCATGTGATCTTTGCGGTCATTATGAAATAATTGACGATCTCGCAGAAGACCAGGTTATAGATGAACTTTAAAAGAGTGTTAGCCGGCTTGAACGGCCTGATAGCTTTCCCGTTCCAGGCCACAACCTCATGTTCGATGCCGTATTGTTTAAGGTATGGCAGGAACTGGTATACGCGCGTCCTGCTGCTGGCACGTGTTTCATCATCAACTGTTAGGAATAGGACTTTCATGACTATTTCTTGAAGAATCCCTTGATAGACTTGATGACCTTTGTCTGGTCGGCAGCCGTAAGGTCCGGGTATAACGGAAGGGTGAGGATCTCTTCCCAGACTTCCTCGGTGGCCGGGAGCTTGGTGGCAAATCCTTTGTAAAGCGTGAATAAATGGCTTGGAATGTAATGGATGCCGGAATCGATGCCCTTCTCTTTCAGGTGCTTCATAAGGCCGTCCCTGTCCTTTTTTACCTTGATGATATACATGAAGAACGCTATGTCCCTGTAATCCGTCTTGAGAAGCTCGATGCCCTTGATCTTGCCAAGTTCACTGTCATAATGCTTGGCCAATTTCACCCTTTTGCCGTTCAATTTATCGAACTTCTTCAGCTGGACAAGGCCGATCGCCGCGTTGATGTTGCTCATGTGGTACCTGTAGCCCGGCACAAGGACATCATAAAACCAGCTTCTCTCGTGCTTGTACCTGCTCCATGTGTCCTTGTCTATCCCGAGTATCCTTTTTTTCTGTATAAGCGATGCAAGCGAGCTGTCCCTGATGGCGATGGCGCCGCCTTCACCGCAGGTTACAACTTTTATGGGATCAAAGCTGAAGCAGGTGATGTCCCCGAAAGATCCGATGGGTTTTCCCTTGTAATGGGACCCGAACGCATGCGCGGCGTCTTCCACTATCCTGATATTGTTCTTCTTTGAAATGGAAATGAGGCTGTCCATGTCGCAGGGGACGCCCCTGTAGTGGACCGGGATGACTGCCTTTGTATTTTTTGTGATCTTCCTTTCAAAGTCCCTGATATCAAGGTTTAAAGTATTTGGCTCTATATCAGCAAATATCGGGGTTGCGCCAGTTGCCGTTATAGCCTGTATCGTGGCCACAAAAGTCAGCGACGGAACGATAACTTCGTCCCCTTGAGTGATGCCCAAAGCGTCAAGCGCAAGGTGTATCGCTGTCGTGCCCGTGTTGACCGCTATAACAGCTGAACCGCCGAGGAATTTGGATATCTCGTCCTCGAACTCCTTTACGGAGCTGCCCATTCCAAGCCAGCCGCTGTCAAAGACCTTTTTGACGGCCGCAAGTTCCTCTTTGCCGATTGATGGTTTTGATACCGGGATCATAATATGTTATTATATCATAGTAAATTTTGTATTAAAGCAGGCTTTCCGATCATATAAGGTCGAAAATTCTCACTTTGCTCAAGCCGACTTTATCATGATATTGATTAAATGAGAGTATTAAGGTAGAATAAATAACCTGTCGATCAGCGGCAGGCAGGAGGGAATAAATGCTTTCGATCACCATACCAACTTATAATGAAGCAAAGAACATTGAGGAGCTTTTAACGCGGATATCAAAGGTGCTTAAGCCGATAAATGTCCCCTTTGAAGTATTGATCGTTGATGATAACTCTCCTGACAGAACAGCACAGGTGGCGGAGGCGCTGCAGTCAAGGTTCAATGTCACCGTTGTGAAGCGTCCGCGAAAGGACGGGCTTGCATCGGCGGTCATGAACGGCTTCAGTCTCGCGAAGGGCGACATATTGTCCGTCATGGATGCCGACCTCAGCCATCCTCCGGAAGTGATGGCAGAAATGTACAAGGCGGTCAGCAGCGGCGAAGCGGATATCGTCGTGGGCAGCAGATATACCGAAGGGGGAGCGTCAGCAAGCTGCCCCTGGTACAGGAAGCTCATTTCCTCTTTTGCGCAGCTTCTTGCAAGGCCGATAACCTCCGTAAAGGACAGCGGCGCCGGATTTTTCATGTTCAAAAGGAGCGTCATTGAGGGCGTGGACCTTCATCCCAGAGGGTTCAAGGTTCTGATAGAGGTCCTTGCAAAAGGGAATTATTCAAAGACAAAAGAGGTCCCCATATTGTTCAATGACAGGGCGAAAGGGCAGAGCAAGCTCGGCATGATAGAAGTATTGGAATATTTGCAGGAGCTTTGCCTGATATATTACGGAATGCTCACGGGCAAGATAAAAAGGAAGAATAAAGTTGCCTGACCTCCCCTCAAAGCTTGATTTTAAGCCGCATCAGAAGGCGGTCTGATAATCGTGCCGCCGAACGCTGCCTTTATGCAAGGCAGAAAAAAGATCGTATTTGCGGTGTTATTGATCATCCATATATTATGGGTCTTTCACATCCTTGCCCCCCAGAACATATTGAACTCCGAGCCGATATACAACGTTGATTATCCGTTCCATTATTACAATTCATTTGCGGCGAGAGAAATGTTCCATGTTTCCGGCCAGATGTGGGGCTACGATCCGTTCTTCTGGGCGGGGTATCCGTGCAATGTGTTCAGCGATCTTGACAATAAATGGGTGGAGACGCTGCTGGTATTTTCCCCGAAAGTCGCTTTCGCGATCCTATTCAAGCTGATCGTTTTTGCCTCTCTCGTTGCCATGCCTGTTTTCATGTATCTTGCGGCCGGGAACTTCGGCCTTCTTGAGGGAGAATCGCTGACGGTTTTCGCGCTGTCCGTCTTCATAAGCAACGCAGGCAGGTACACTTACTTAAAGTTGACGAACGGGATGTTCTCATACGTGCTAATGTGTTTTGCCTGCATATATTTTCTGTCGTTGTTATATAAATTCTTCAGGCAGCCCGGCTTGCGGAATTACATCGCTTTCGCCGTTACCGCCGCGCTCATTCCGCTTGTCCATTTATTTGCGGTCATCATCGTGGGGCTTCCTTCTTTGATCGCTTATGCCGCTTCTTTCAGGAAAAAAGCAATGTTCCATATCGGCATTTTCCTGGCGGCCCTGCTGACCGTGCTCGTCAATTATTTCTGGATATATCCGTTCCTGAGGTTCTGCCGCTACAAGATACTTCTTGTCGAGATCGCCCGGCCTCCCGGCATAGAGCGGTTCTTCGGGGATCTGTTCATGGGAGTGGAAGCGAATATCGGGATAATACTTCTTGTTTTCGGGATATACGGCATGCTGCTTTATGCGCGAAAGAAGGACATGATGAAAGCGTCCATTTTTTCTTCCCTGTTCCTGTGGATGCTCTTTCTTGCGTATTTTGGCGCGTATAACAGGACAATAATGGAGCTCGAGCCGTACAGGTTCCGTTTCGTGATGCAGCTTGCCCTGGTGATACCCGCGGCTTCGGCAATGTGCGCGTTGCTGCCGTCGTTTTATTCAAGGATCAGGCAGAACGCATTCGCGACAGCCATGCTGGCCGTCTTTCTGATCGCCCTCTTTTATCCGATAGCTGACAAGCAGATCAACAGGGCATTCCTGCATACGAGCCTCCCCGGCGATTATTACGCCCTGTCGGATTACATATCGAAAAATATCACGGGGGATTCGCGGATAATAATTCTGCCGTACAGGATGATCATTACCGACGATAAAAGGCAGGATGAGAGCTTCTGGTTCTGGCTGCTGCCGGCGCTGACCGGCCGGGAGGTGATACCCGAGCTGACCGATTTTTATCCGATGCAGTATATTTCATATCCCCGCAAATTATTCCGCGGCGAGATGACGAACAGGAGCCCGGAGGAGCTTTCACGGTATCTTCGCAACTTAAACGTCGGCTATATCATCTCCTGGGGGCAGGATCCCGGGATCTATTTGAAGTATGGATTTCTTTCAAAGAAAGATACGGTCGGCCGCTTCACCGTCTATAAAGTGCGGCAGCCGCACAGTTACTTCTTTAAGGGCTCGGGTAGGGTCAAGGCGACATACAATAAGATCAGCGTGAAGAACGCGAGCAAGGGCACTGTGATACTTAAATATCACTGGATGGAAATGCTGAAGACCGATCCCCCGCTGAAGATGAAAGAGTGTTTTATAAAGGATGACCCCGTGGGATATATTGAAATAGAGAACGGCAGCGTATCGGACTTCGTTATTTACAATTCTTATCGCTGATCAGCATCACGGGGCGCCGCGGAAAAAGTCAGGAAAACGGCAGTTGGCGCAAGCCCTAACAGAAGCCTGTGGAAGGATGATGTGAGGTTTTCCGCGACTGTCAGCATGTACACCTCAAAATAAAGAGCCAATGATATTAAAAGGAAAATGAACACATATTTCATGTTAGTGCCGGCTATTTTTCGCCGTCCCGCTATAAGCAGGATCGTGATAAATATCCAGAGATACTGCCATGAATAAGTGTTGAGGTATAGCTCATAAAGAAAATGTGCCGCTATTTGCGGGGCTCTTCCGATATTAGCAGCGGTGGCGGCAAGAATGTTCGCATCCTTTATCATGTGGTTTGATATATGATATGTACTTGAAATGATCTGATACGGCAGGAACATTATCCCTGCAACAGCGATAAAGGTGAGAAAATAGGAAAGAGCGATGCGCGGATCGAGTTTCTTCCGGGACAGTAACAGAAAAAGAGCAAGTGATACGGCCAGGGCCGCGAACAGAATTATCCCATCGTCCTTTGTGAAAGCCGCGCATCCTATGAAGAACGCGGAAAGCGAAAGGTGGCTCAAGTTCTGTTCCTCCATCCACCTGAAAAGATATATAGCGGAAATGGCGGCGAACATGCCAAGCATAAGGTCAACGTAACCGTTTGCCGCATATTCCAGGACATGAGTGTTCGCCATAAGAAGAAGGCAGCCAAGCGCAGACATGTTTCTGCTTGTATAGCGTTTAAGTGCCGCATAAAGGAAGGGAATAAAAAGGATATACTGGACTATGAAGAACATCCTCAGGAGGATATCGTTCCACTGCCCCAGGCAGAAGCTTATCCATGCAAGGTTAAGCGGCGCAAACTGGGGATATTCGGGGCTTGAATAGCCATAGAACGGAAGTTTGAATATCTCGAACGGAATGCGCCTTTCCATGAATATGATCTTTGCCTTCATGAACCACATTGCAAAAGCGTCTTTTGAGAATATGGGGGAGACCAGTCCATCGAAAACCATTGCCACGCAAATAATGGCAAGAACAAAAAATGATACCGATGCGATGGATAGTCGGATCTTTGGAAATTTGAAACTTGGGATTTTAAGCCCTGATATCATTCGGATGTTCAGAAGGAAATAAAGGATGAAAGGCGCGCTTATCAATAGGGCATTATATTTGAGCCCTAAAAGGGAGAGAATGAACATGTAAAAGCTTATTACTCCCGTTCCGGCAAAGAAATAAAGAGGCACTTTTATTTCTGCAGGCTCACATGCAATGCCAAACAGCTTTGTGTTCAGAAGGAGCCGTCCGGCAAGGAATATTGTCGTGATTGCGAATATCAATTGAAGTAATATCATTTTGCGATGAAAACCCCCGTATTTTCCTTTCTATAACGCAGAGAATATACTTTGCCTTTTAATATTACCGTACTTTTCAGGGTATCAAGGCGGGGGGCGAATAGAATGTCAGAATCAGCCAGGACATGTTTCGGGTACAGGAAATAATTCAGCCTGTGAAGATACCTTGCATATGACCTGCTATCTGTTCTGGCGACAAGCAATCCGTATTCTTTTCCTTTAAGTAAATCGTTAAGCCAGGAGTAATATCTGTATACAAGGTAACGGTTATATTTGCCTTCCACATAATCCTGTTTTGCCAGATAGCTTTTCTCCGCCGTTCTGATGGAATCTTCTATCTGATCGAACACATACTGAACAGCCGATGAAAGGCTTACAAGCAAGATCAAAATTATTATTGTTTTATAGATCCTCGTACCTGAAGGAAGTAAGACAGGTGTCATTTATGTTTTGCGAATATTTCTTTGATCGTTCCGGCGATATAATGGATATTTCCTGCTGTCAGGGATGTTGAAGAGGGCAAATATAAGCCGTTCGTGCAAAGATATTCAGAGCTTGGATATCTGCCCTTGAACCAGCCCTTATATACGGGCTGCATGTGGATGGGAATGAAAAATGTCCTTGTCTCGATGCCGCGATTCGCGAGCTCGTACCTTAAAGTGTCCCTTGTGACCTTGCTGTGATTCTTTAGCAATATGCCGTACATCCAGTATACGTTCTTAATGTCCCTGGTTGACGGGGGCAGGGTTATTTGTTCAATATCCCCCAAAAGCTTGTTGTACAGCATCGCGTTCTCGATCCTTTTGTTCACGAGCTTTTCCAGGTTTTCCGTCTGCGCAAGCCCGATAGCCGCCTGAATATTGGTCATCCTGTAATTGAAGCCGACTATTTTGTGCCAGAAGTGGCGCTCGCTGGAAAAGGCATGGTTCTTAAGTACCTGCATCTTTTCAGCGAGCTTTTTGTTGTTCGTCGTTACCATCCCGCCCTCGCCGGTCGTTATGATCTTGTTGGCATAAAAGCTGAAGCAGGCCGCGTCTCCGATCGAGCCGATCTTTTTGCCTTTATATATGGCTCCGTGCGCTTCCGCGGCATCCTCAATGACATAGAGTTTGTGCTTTCTCGCGAGCTTCATGATAGTGTCCATGTCGCACGGGTGCCCGTATGTATGAATGGGCAGAATAGCCCGGGTCCTTTTGGTGATCTTTTCCTCGATTTTTGATGTGTCAATGTTCCATGTCTTGAGTTCCGAGTCGACAAGCACAGGCTTTGCTCCCGTATATCTTACGGAATTGGGAGTGGCTATCATTGTGAAGGTTGGGACGATCACCTCGTCACCGGGACCTATGTCAAGCGCCGAAAGGGCCAGGTGAAGCGCTACGGTGCCGTTCAGGACCCCAACCCCGTATCCGGCCCCGACTTTCCGGGCGAACTCCGATTCGAACTTCGCGATATAGCGGCCTTTTGACGAGATCCAGTTGGTTTCCATGCATTCTTTGACGTATTTTTTTTCGTTGCCCCACTGGGTCGGTTCGCACACGGGGATGTTCATGCCCCTGTAAGATCTAAGCGGTGGCTCGGGAAGCGGCAGAAGGGCCTTCTTTTTGTCAATCATCAAGCTCGACCTTTCGGCGAAGTCCCTTTTTGTCGATCCAGACATCCTTTTCGGGGGATATTTTTTTCTCCCACAACCACGATTGGCCGTTTTCCTCAAAATCCTCGATCGTCCTTTTCAATCCTTCCTCGAACGATATTCTTGGCTTCCATCCTGTCAGCTTTCGCATCTTGGAAGAATCGCATCGAAGCACGGAAACATCCAGAGGCCTTAGCCTCGCTTTGTCTATCTTGATATGTATCTTGCCGTGGCCCATCAGGCGGCCTATGATCTCGGCCATCTGCTTGACGCTCCAGTCCTTTTCAGACCCCATGTTAAAGACCTGCCCTTCAGTGCCTTTGGATTTCATCAGCGCGATCGCGCCTCTTGCGGCGTCTTCAACATATGTCAGGTCGCGCCTCGCGCTGATATTACCGAGCTTCAGATTGCCGGACCGGTTCAGCTGCGAGATTATCTCGGGGATTATATAAGGCTGGGTTTCCCTCGGACCGTAAACATTGAACTGCCGCAGTATCACAACGGGTATTTTTTGCTCGTGGTAGAACGTGAAGCAGAGCCGGTCTGCCGCGAGCTTGCTGACCGCATAAGTTGAAAGCGGGAGGGTTGGATGGTCCTCGTTCATGGGAATGGTTTTTGCGGAGCCGTAAACCTCCGAAGTCGAGTACTGTATGACCTTTTTGACGCCAGCGTGCTTGCATGCAAAAAGAACGTTTATCGCCCCGTTGGCATTGACCTCAAAGAACCTGAGCGGCCTGTTGTAGCAATGGGGGATATAAGGTTCGGCAGCAAGGTTGAAAACGAACTCCGCTCCGCTTTTCTTCAAGATATTCCTGAAATTGCTGCTTACGATGTCACCCTTTATCACTTTGATCTTGTCCTCGAGCCCTCTGAGGTTGCGCATGTCGCCCGAACTGAAGATGTCAAAAATTATGACCTTTGCCCCTTCTTTTATCAGTTCGCGCGCAAGAGCCGAACCGATGAATCCGGCCCCTCCCGTGACCATCACTTTTTTATTTTTTAAATTATATTCCCGCATAATATCTCCTTTTCGTTTTTCGTATTATACCAAATTTCGCGATTAATTCATGGTTTTTCCAGTATTCCGCGGTCTTTGACTGAAGTATCTATCAGCCTGAATATTTCCTCGTCGCTTCTTTTGGCGACCAGCTTTTTCCTTTTGGAGAGTATCCCCGGGATGTATTTTAAGGCCTGGAAGAGGGCGGCTATTCTTGCCCAGTCATTGAAGATCCCGGATATCAGGTTAAGCGGGAGAAGGGCAAAGTGTATCGCCAGGAACTTGGGGTCGGTCATGTTCGACCATGTAAAGATGAAAGAATTCCTCCTGCTGATCACCCTTCTGTTCCTGAAAAGACTGCTTTTTTTGTTTATCTCTCTGCTGATCGTATAAGATTCATCGTGATAAATTATGCTTCTTGGATCGTACAGCATTGCCCAGCCTCTTTTCCATGCCCTGTAGCACAGGTCCGTATCCTCCCAGGTGTACGGATGGTATATTTCGTCAAAACCGCCGAGCTCCAGGAATTTACGCCGGTTGAACGCGCTGTTCGCGTTATAAAAAGTGTAGCCGGGCTTTTCCATGACAGGATTATCATCCCCGTAAAGGTCCTGGCCTGCCTTGATCAGCCCGAACCGGAATTCGATCTTGTTCTTGCCGCCATTGTAGCCGATGCCGTTAAAGTTCATCTGCTTTGGAGCGACAGCGAAGACGGAGGGAGATGAGAAGCGGGAGATGAGAGGCGAGATGAAGTCAGGGTCGACCTTGATATCATTGTTCAAAAGAATGATGATGTCGCTGTCAAGGTTCGGGATAAGTTCATTATAAGAAAAAAGAACATTATTCTCTTTGGCGATAACGATCTTTATCTGCGGGAATGTCTTGCGTACGTAATTCAGGCTGTTATCAGAGCTCTTATTATCAAGTATGATTACATGGCAGGGGACAGGGGCCCTTTTCGCGGCCTCAACGATCGAAGGAAGGCATTGAGGAAGTATCTCAGCGCCGTTATAGTTTAGGATTATGATATCGATCTTATTTATCTGATAGTTTGTCATAAAGATCTTCTATTTCATTCGCTACCCTGTCCCAGGAAAATTTCTCTTCCATATATTTTCTGGCAGAATAGCCTAACTCCTCGCACTTTCTTGGAGATTCGATCAAATAATTTATCTTTTCAGCGATCTCTGAGGTGTTTTCCGGATCATTGATGAGAAGTCCGGACCTGCCGTCCAGTATTATTTCAGGGATACCCCCCCGGCGGCTGCCTATAACGGCAAGCCCGGTCGCGGATGCTTCCGCGAACACAAGACCGAATGCTTCTTCCCAGGTGGACGGCCCCACAAATATGTCGCCCAATAAGTAGATGTCCTGGATCTCAGTCGGCGGCACATAGCCGGTAAATACGACTTTATCAGGGATCTGTGAGGTGATAGCCTTGACCTTTCTGGCGTAAGCGTCTTTTGCTTCCAGATTATCCTTGTCACCGCCGGAGATCACAAGTTTTGCTTCTGGGTGTTTTTTTGCCACCTGCTTGAAGGCTTCCACAAGCAGATGAACGCCTTTTCTTTCCCTTATTGCACCAGCGAATAGTACCACTTTTGATCCTTCAAGGCCGAACTTCCTCCTTAATGAGGCGGCTTTTTCTTTCTGTTCCCAGACGGGGCGGAATCTTTCAAGGTTGACGCCGTTCAATATCACACAGGCTTTATTCTTGAATTGCGGATACTTATTGGTTATCTCATAATCATAAGTGAACCTGCTTACCGCCACGTAAGCGTCGATAGCTTCGAATACTTCAATTGCCTTTTTTTGCGTCAATGTGTCTACAATGTTCTGGTTATGTTCATGAAGTATCAGTATCGCCTCTTTGCCCATGAGTCGCCTTAGTTTGGGCATATAAAGGGGCCGGTTCCTTACGTGGACTATCTTGATGCCAAGCTGCTTCAAATGTTGCGCGACCTTGAACAGGTAATTCCTCCCCAGGAGATTGTCCGGAATACTTGTCTTTATCCTGTATTGCCAGACACCTTCAAGATCTTCAATGTCAGGCCGATCTGCCATGTGTGAAGAGAAAACGTAAGGTGCGTATCTTTTGAACCTTTTTGTGGCTTCTTCAACGCCTGTCTGCGTGGCGCCCTGCCTTGGATGCGGATGAAGCGTGCCTTCACCCAGAATGGTAGCGGCCTTCTCCATTACTTATTTTCCCACTTAAGTATCGTGTCCGCCACATATCTTGCCTCTTCATCCTTAAGTTCCGGGAAAAGAGGGATGGAGAGTATCTGCGAAGCATATCTTTCCGTGACAGGAAGCGAACCTTTGGCTATCTTAAGTTCCCTGTAGGCCTTCTGCAGGTGGATAGGGACGGGATAATGGATGTTCGTCTGGATACCTTTATCGGTCAGGTGTTTTTGTAGCTCGTTTCTTTTTTTGCTTCTGATGACGTATAAGTGATATATATGTTTTGAGTATCCCATCTCGACAGGGGTCGATACGCTTGAATGTTTAAGCAGGGAATCGTACATGGAAGCAAGCTTTCTTCTTCTCTTGTTCCATTTGTCCAGGTGCTTTAGCTTTACGCTCAATACGGCGGCTTGGATCTCGTCCAGCCTGCTGTTAAATCCTTTTGTTATATGATAATACCTTTTCTCCTGGCCGTAATTCCTTAGAAGCCATATCTTTTCGGCAAGCTTTTCATTGTTCGTCACCACCATCCCGCCGTCGCCGTAACAGCCGAGGTTCTTTGATGGGTAAAAGCTGAAACACCCCATATCTCCAATGGTCCCAACTTTTTTTCCTTTGCCGTGCCTGCCGGCAGGCAGGTATTCCGTTCCATGAGCCTGACAGGCGTCCTCGATCACGAAAAGGCCGTGTTCTTTCGCGATCCTGTTTATCGGTCCCATGTCCGCTGACTGGCCGTAAAGATGCACGGGGATTATCGCTTTTGTCCTTTTGGTTATCTTCCTCTTAAGCAGGTTCGGGTCCATGTTGTAAGATCGCGGGTCAATGTCAACGAAGACCGGCTTTGCGTTCGCAAAAGTGATCGCGCATGCCGTAGGGACGGCCGTATTTGCCGTGGTGATGACCTCGTCGCCATCCTTGATGCCTGCTGCCACGAGGGAGAGGTGTAGGGCTTCAGTTCCCGATCCGACGCCTACCGCGAACTTTGCGCCGCAGTACCGTGCGAATTCCTTCTCGAATCTCTTCACCTTCGGGCCCAGGATGAACCATCCTGCTCTGATCGTTCCGAAAAGCGCGGGATCTATCTCGTCCTTTATGCTCTGGTATTGTCTTGATGCGTCAAATATGGGGATCAAAAATATTCTCCTTATTGCCAGTAATATGCCTTGTTTTCCTTGTAGAATTGAAGAGTCTTCTTAATGCCGTCCTCAAGTGACGTTCCTGGCTGCCAGCCGAGAGCCTTCGATATCTTTGAATGGTCCGCCACATAATCTCCTATCTCGATCACCTTGCTGTCGGGAGGGAAGGGGACAAGAGTGAATTTGCCGCTTCCGTTTATCTTTATCATCAATTTTACGATGTCTACAAGGCTTATTGGCGCGCCTCCAATGTTGTACACTTCACCGTTGGTCGACTCATTTGAAGCCGCCATGATCAGGGCATCCACCACGTCGTCAACGTAATTCGTGTCCCGTATCTGCGTGCCTTCGCCGAAGATCTTCACCTCATTGCCGTCGATTATCTGTCTTATGAACCAGTTTATTATCCCCTGTTTGTGGTGTTTCATCTGGTGCCTGGGCCCGTAGGTGTTGGTCAGTCGAAGCGATGTGGCGCGGATCCCGTATATATTATTGTACAGTATGTGGTACCATTCGCCGGCCATGTTGTTTATGCCGTTCACGTCGGTGGGTTTTTGAGGGTGCTTTTCGTCCACCGGCAGGTATTCGGCCCTCCCGTACTGTCCTCTTGTTCCCGAAAAAACTATCTTAAGCTTTGTGTTGAACTTTCTGCATGCCTCCAGTATGGAAAGCTGCGAACGGCAGTTTATCTCCAGGTCAGTAAAAGGATCGGTCATGCTGTCGATGTGGCTAAGGGTTCCCGCAAGGTTGAACATATAGTCCTTTCCCTGCACCAGGTAGTTCATGCTGTACTCGTCCCTTACGTCGGCTATGTTTATCGTGACCTTCTTCTCTATTTCCGCAATGTTATGGATGTTCCCTCCATATTGGGGGATAAGGGAGTCAATTAGCGTCACTTTTGCCCCCATGTCAACAAGTCGGTGGGCAAGATTACTGCCGATGAAGCCGAGCCCTCCCGTTACCAGTATTTCGGCGTCCCTTAAATTCCCTGCCTTAACTGCGGCCATAATCCCTCCTGAAAAAATCGTCTTTTGTATTAATTGCGACACTCGACAAATTATTTATAATCCAGATCAATCTTGCGGAGTCTGTCCTTCTTGTCCCTCCAGACGTCCTTTTCTGCAGATATCTTCGTTTCCCAAATCCATTTGCAGCCGTGGCTCTTAAAGTCGGCTATCGTTTTTCTAAGTCCGTCCTCCATGGGAACAATGGGCTTCCATCCAGTAAGCCTTCGTATCTTTGAAGCGTCGCATTTTAATACGCTGACATCAAGGGGCCTTAGTCTTGTTTTGTCGAGCACTATTTTTATCCTTTTATGTCCCATAAGTTTCCCGAGGATCTCTGCGATTTCTTTTACGCTCCAGTCCTTCCCCGTGCCCAGGTTGAACACCTGGCCATCTGTGCCCTTTGACTTCATTAAGGCGATCGCGCCCTTTGCCGCGTCCTCAACAAATGTAAGGTCACGCCTTGATTTGATATTGCCAAGCTTCAGTTTATTCCCTTTGCTAAGCTGGGTGATTATCTCAGGTACGATGTATGGGTGGGTCTCACGCGGACCGAATACATTGAACTGACGCAGTATAACGACAGGGATCTTTTGCTCGTGATAGAAGGTGTAACAAAGCCTATCGGCAGCAAGCTTGCTCACAGCGTAGGTGGAGAGGGGAAGGGTTGAATGGAGCTCGTCCATGGGAACGTACTTTGCCGACCCATATACCTCCGAGGAGGAGTATTGGACTATCCTTTTAACACCAGCGTGTTTTGAGGCAAAAAGGACGTTTATGGCGCCATTTGCGTTCACCTCAAAGAATCTTAGCGGCCTGTTGTAGCAATGGGGGATATAAGGCTCCGCTACAAGGTTAAAAACATATTCGACGTCATTCTTTTCAAGCACCTGCCTGAATCCCTTGTGGGTGATGTCGCCTTTTATGATCTTGATCCTGTCCTCAAGGCCTTTGAGATTCCTCATGTCGCCGGAACTGAATATGTCGAAAACTATCGGACGTGCGCCTTCTTTCAATAGTTCCCTTACTAGCGTGGAACCGATGAATCCGGCGCCGCCGGTCACCATTACTTTCTTATTTTTTAGATCGTGTTCTTTCATATTTATCAATAAGTTCCCTGTAGATTTTCTCGAGTTTAGCCACCTGAATGGATGAATCGAGCTGTTCTACTGATTTCCTGCCTATTATACCAAATTTCGAGATCAAATGAGGGTTTTCTATTAAAATATCAAGCTTGGCGCTCAGGTCATCGGCATCGCCTTCCTTCGCTATAAAGCCGGTCTGGCCGTCAAATATCAGGTCGCTTTGGGCCTGTTCTGTCACGACAGCGGGGAGTCCTGATGCAAGGGCTTCTATCACTGCCACATTTATGCCTCCCTCGGCGTCGCCGCTTTTAGCGATAACGCTTGGGGAAATGAATATATGGGCTTTTTCAAGCTCCTCTACGGTATCCGGCACAGCTCCAAGCATCCGGATCTTTTGGCCAAGTCCAAGTTTATTTATTTCGGCCTTTAGCGGATCATATAATGGCCCGTCTCCTATGATCGTTAAGTTTATATTCCTGTGTTTCTGGTAGCTCTTTGCGAAAGCTCTGACGGCATAAATCGCACCTTTTTTTTCCACAAGCCTTCCGACAAAAAGGATATTGATTTCTTTCCCTGGGTTTCTTTCCCTGAACTTGAACCTCTTCATGTCGATACCGATCGTAAGCGTGATTGTTTTTTCAGGCGGACAGCCAAGCTCAATGGCCCGCTCCCTCATCACCCTGGAATATCCCGTAAAAAAGTCACCATGCTTGAACAATCTCTTAAGCTGAAACCGGTATAGCGGATTTTTTGTGAGCTGATAGATGTCAAGCCCGTAAAAGCTTGTTATGAGAGGGATATTGAAGTATTTCTTGAACTGAAGTGCGAAATTCCCCATGTAAGCGAAATGCGCGTGGATAAGCTTGATATCTAGTTCTTTTATAAGGTCACGGAAATAGCGGGACTTTCCGAATATCCCCCGGAGAGATTCTTCCTTTTGGCGAAGGGCAGGGAGGTCTGACACCGAATATAGCTGTTTGACCGGGTAATGTTCAACATTCCTCTTTGAAAGCGTAAAGACCACAGGCTCAAATGACTTCATGTTCCTTATCTGTTCGTATATGAAGGTTTCAGAGAAATTAAGATATTTAACTGTTAAATGCGCGACCTTGTCCATTTTCAGAACCTGAGCTCCTTTTCCACGATCTTGCCGATCTTTCTGGAAGCCCCCGGCTTGCCCATCCTTTTTATGCCTTCTTTTCCCATTAGCCGGATCCTTTTTCTGTTCCTCAAAAGCCTCAGGGATGCTTTTGCTATCAACTTTGAATCCCTTGGAAGCAAGAGAAGCGCTTTGCCAAGAAGCTCTTTTTGCCCGGCAGCGAACCTTGAATTGAACTGGGCACCTCTGCCTGGGAAAGCGATAACAGGGATGCCGCATCCCGCCGCCTGCTCATTGCCGGTACCGGAGAGCCCGATGATCAACCCCGAGCTTTTAAGGACTTTCAAGAAGTCGTTAGACAATTTCATCTTTATGAGAGGCTTGATCTTTGAAAATCTCTTCTTATCCAGATTAGACGGGAAAGAAAGTACAAATTTGATCTTTTTGTCGCTCTGCTTTATCAGTGACGCTATCTTATAGAAGTCCTCAATGTTCTTATACGCGTCATCCCTTGTGCCTGGCAGAAATCCAATAGTTTTGCCTTTTCTGACCCTGAAGTGAGCGCTTCGCTCTACTTCTGTGCTGATGCCCTTAACACCGTCCATTAGGGGATTGCCAAGATACATTGTCTTTATCCCGTCTTTTTGAAAAGAGACTGCTGTTTTTTCGTCGCGGGCAAAAGTCAGCCTGCAATATTTTCTGAGGAGCCATTTTTCCAAGCTTGTATAGTTGAAAGCGAGCTTTTTGTAATAGGCTGACTTGTTCACTCCTACAAGAATAAAGGGGCATTGGGTCAATATGGAATAAACGATAGGGACTACATCGCCTATCGCTATGACAAGCGAATAATTAAATCTCCTGTCCCTCAACGTGCTTATCTGGACAGCGGTCTTGCCTATGAGGCCAGAAAAAAGGTCCTTTATAAGGCAGGAATAGTTCCTCAGGCCGAAACCACCGCTGGGAAGCACGATCCTCGGGCCAATTAATTTTACGGGAAGGTCACTGTATTGCTCTCCCTTGCCTACAACTGGCAAAACATCGACATTGATCTTATCGAGTGGAAGAGCCTTTATTATATTTTGGGCGACCATGTCTTCCCCGTGACCGTTTGTTATGAAAAGAACATTCTTCATTTTATTTTCCCGCCTTTTAAATGATAGATCGCGGGATTTAAAACAAAAAATATACCGATGAAAGCTGCCAATAAGTATAAGTAATTGATGTAAAATGCGGCAATAATAAAGGCAGTGATCGAAATTATCAGGTTTCTAGCCTTTATGATCGCCTCTTTTTCATAAACTATGTACTTTTTAAAAGCCAGAGGTGATATTTTTCTCTTCTTTATTAGCCGGAACCTTTTGTAAATGGCTTTTGGGGTGGTAACGATTTTTTTGATGATGGTCGTGAAAAAGGCCCCATAATCCTTGAAATGTGCATAAAGAAGATAATTCAGGTTATATGCGGCAATGATAGGCAAGTCCATTAAATAATTGATCATAGAGTCGTTCTTGAGTATCGTCAGGTATTTATTTCGGTTCGAATTGATCGTCATTTCCTTGTCGACCGTCTTGCTGAATGCGCGTTTATAATGACTGCCGACCGCTTCCGGCACGAACACGCTCTTCCAGCCGGCGTTTATTGCGCGCCAGTCAAGGTCCACATCCTCATAGTACGCGAAATAATCCTCGTCGAAATATTCATTTCCCATCTTGACGTCTTCCAGCATTTTTCGCCGGTAAAGCGCGGCAGCGGCGCAGACACCGAATATTTCCCTCTCGTCGTCATACTGGCCAAGGTCTTCCTCAAGGCCGCCCCTGTTATATACCGACCTTGAGGCAAGGAACACATGTCCGGTCGTATCAAACACCTTTTTCCCGCCGAACATTTCCGGCGGCCGGAAAAGCTTGCCCGTGGCTGAGCCGACTTTCGGGTCGTCAAAGGCCTTCGCGAGCTTCTCGATATAATCCGGCTCCAGCACAACATCCATGTTCAGCGCGAAAATGAATTCCCCTGTTGATGCTGCTATGCCCTGGTTCATTGCTTTCGCGAAGCCAAAATTGGCAGGGTTCTCGATGATGATGGGGGAGAGGTCGGAGAAATCAGCTTTGATGATCTCTTTTGAGCGGTCTGTCGATGCGTTGTTCACGACGATCAACTCGATGTTCTTATAAGTTTGCCGCCTGATGGAGGGAAAGCATTTATCTATCCATTTTTCGGCGTTCCAGCAGAGTACGATGATGCTGACCATGAAGCATGCGCTCTGCATTGCTTCAGTGCTGACACGTTCATCTGTATAGTTAATTAGCATCAATAGACCCCTTAAAATTGCCCAAATGAGATATGTTTTTTCCAGGGATCGGTCTTATCCCATATGCCATCATCAGAAAGCATCTTCATATCTTCCCGGCGCGGCAGGATAAAATTGTTCGGACGAAAGTCTTTCCTGTCGATATGCCAGCTTCTTGCCAGCTCCTTCTGGGGGAATTTTCGGGTGCCGTACTTTTCGTTCGCGTGGGCAAGACTGAGAACGATATAATGCCTTAATATGAAAGGAACAGGGGAGACCTTGATCCCCTTGAATTCGACGAAATGCCCTCCCATGGACGCGAGATCGACGCGGTTTTTTGTTTTTTTCCAGGCCTTGATGTGGTGCTGGGAGCGCATTTCAAGGAAAAAATAATATTTCATTTCCTTGACATAATCTTTGCCTTCATAGGATTCTTCCGGGCTGGTCGGCATGAAAACGAATTCGTCAAAATTGATGGCGTTGTACCCCTTTTTATCAACGGCTTCGATCCCTTCTTTCAGTGTCTTGAAGGGTTTCGGGGCTTCTCTTATCTCATCGGCATCTTGATGAATGAACCAATCAGCAGGGATCTCATGGGCCAGTTTTTCTTTATAATGAAGCTGCTCTTCCAGTTCAAAAGTCCCGTTGAATGGAAGAGAATCGATCTTGAATACCCCTCTTTGTGAAAAGGTCTTTGCTATCTCTATTGTCCTGTCGGTGGAACCGTTGTCGATCAAGCATGTTTCTATGCCCTGGCTCTCAAGATGTTCCAGGCATCTTTTGATATACAATTCTTCGTTCCTTACGGCTATTAATGCTACAACTCTCATTATAATTTTTGTCATATTATCATAATTTGAGAATGCTGTTAAGCGTATTCAGAGAATGGCCGTGTCAATTTAAATGCTTTGTGATAAAATCATTCAGAAATGGATAAGATAGGTTTGTATTATTACAGAAAAATACCAAATTTTGGCGATCTGTTAAGCATAAATATTATTGAGAAATTGTTCGGTAAAAAGGTCGTTTTTTCCCCGCCAGGATCGTGTGACCTTATATCCATTGGGAGCATATTGGAAAAATTCTTGTTTAATAAGCGGAACAGGGGACTAAAGTACCTGTTTGCCAAGTATTTTTCCCCGGAATTAGAAGTATGGGGAAGCGGATTTATCGAGTCCGGTGATATCGAAAATGATTGCTTCACAAGGAAAATGCATTTTTTTGCATTAAGAGGGAAGTTGTCAATTGAAGAAACAAGAAGGATCTATAAGAAGAGCAAAAATCTTGATGAAATGGTTCTGGGCGATCCGGGAATATTAAGCTCATTTTTGATCGATCGGACACATAAAAAAAAATATAGTTTGGGCATAATCCCGCATTTTATTGACCAGAACGATCCTCTTATTGAGGATTTGAAAAACAGGATAAAGGGCTCAATAGTTATAGATGTTTGCAAGGATCCGACAGATACTATACAAAGGATTTCCGAGTGTGAACTGGTCATTTCGTCGGCGATGCACGGATTAATAGCTGCGGACAGTATGAACATACCGAATATGCGGATAAAGGTTTCTGACGGGCTCATTGGGGGAGATTTTAAGTTCAGAGATTATTATTCCGTGTACGATACCGACATTCCCGAACCTATGGATCTGAGGAAGCACCGCTTTACTGAGGCTGATCTCCCTCGAATTGAAGGCTCATATAAGATAAAACAGGACGATGTGACCAGGATCAAGAACGAGCTTATTGATGCATTCCCGTTCAAATGATTGATCAAGGGGAAAAGGGTAACATGCAGAACGATCTACTAACTGTAATAGTATTGACATATAATCATAAAGGTTTCATTGCGAAAGCGATCGATTCAATATTGGAGCAAAAAACCGACTTTAGCTTTATTATATGTGTTGCTGACGACTGCTCAACAGATGGGACGCAAGAAATCCTTTTAAAATATAAGAGGAAGCATCCGGAAAAGATCGATCTGCACTTTAATAAGGTGAACTTAGGCGCCGCACAGAATGGATACAATGCTCTTTTGAACATAAAAACAAAATATTTCGCATTGTTGGACGGCGACGATCAGTGGTGTGACAGGAATAAGCTTCAATTTCAGGTGAATGCGTTGGAAAAAAATCCGGATTGTTCCATCTGCGGGCATAACACGTTAATACATGATGTCGGCACGGGCAAGGACAAGCCTTTCATAGGCAGCATTATTAAATATAAGAAGATCAAAGAAAAATATTCAGTTGACGAGCCGTTCAGAGTGCATACTTCATCCAGGGTTTGCCGCAACATTATCGCCTTTAAAGATGTCCCTACGATTATGTCATATGACACGGCCATGTATCTTTTATATTTGTCGAAAGGGAACCTGTATTATATAGATAAAGTTATGTCAATTTACAATATTCACCCTCAGGGGATATGGTCAGGAGCGGATAAAATCAACCAAAAAATACTTTCTTTTACGGTCACCTACAATAAAAACAAGTTTCTTAACTTTAAATATGACAAAATGCTGTCTCCATCTTCAAAATGGTTAAGCGTCTTAAAAATGCTGCTTGGTAAGAGGATAGGATGGTTGATATATTTTCATGCTACAATATCTATGTTGAAATTAAGAAAATATTTATTGAAACCGTTTGTTGGTAAAGGATCAAAATGATCGGATCATTTAAAAAGCCTATTTATGTAACAAGCCCGCTTCTCCCTGATGTTAAGGATTTGTATGCGAAGATCAGCGAAATATGGGATTCAAAATGGCTAACCAACCACGGGGAAAAACATAATGAATTGGAACGGGAATTGTGCGGCACACTTAAAGTCCCGCATGTCTCATTATTCAATAACGCGACAAGCGGTCTTTTGGTGGCGCTACGCGCATTGAATATAAGGGAAGGGGAGGTTATCACTACTCCTTTTACTTTTCCGGCAACCCCCCACTCCATAAGCTGGAATGGGCTTTCTCCTGTTTTTTGCGATATTGAGGAAGAAACAATGACAATAGATGCGGATAAAATCGAGTCAATGGTCACAAAAAAGACGAGAGCTATTTTAGGAGTACATGTCTACGGTTTCCCTTGTGATGTTAAAAAGATACGGAAGATCGCTGATATACATGATCTGAGGATTATTTATGATGCGGCACATACTTTTTCCACGGATATCGACGGGAATGGTATAGGTAATTTTGGCGATATTTCGTGCTTTTCTTTCCACGCAACAAAACTTTTCAACACTTTTGAAGGCGGCTGCCTAACATATAGGGATAGTAAGTTAAGGGAAAAGATCTACCTGCTTCGCAATTTCGGCATTAAGAACGAGGAAGAGGTTGTAGACATAGGTATAAACGGCAAGATGAATGAAGTGCAGGCTTCCATGGGGTTGCTTGTATTAAAGATGATAAAGAACGAAAAAAATAAGAGGGCGAAGGTCGTAAAAGCGTATATAGATAATTTACAGGGTGTGAGCGGGATAGTCATCCCGAAAGTCCCTAAAAACACCACGAATAGCTATCAGTATTTTCCAATTAGGATTATCAAAAATATGTTCGGGATTGACAGGAATGCTGTTTATGAGAAACTGAAAAAATACAATGTGTTTTCAAGAAAATATTTTTATCCGCTTTGTTCGGATTACACACCTTATAAAAAACTGCCTTCATCATCAAAAGAAAATCTGCCTGTTGCAAATATGATCAAGGATGAGGTCTTGTGCCTTCCATTGTATGGCGATTTGGGCGAAGAAAATGCAGCTATAATCTGTAAGATTATCCTGGAAACAGCAAAATATCGAAAGTGATGATTGAGTGTGACAATCTATTTTTAATGGAGGTTTAGATGAAACTCGTAATTTACGGGAATGGCTCCATAGCCAGGCTTTTATTCTCTTATGCGAAAAGAAAATATGAGGTTGCGGCTTTCACGGTTGATGAGGTATGTATGAAAAAAGGTGAAAGGACCTTTTGCGGCCTTCCGCTTATTCCATTCAGTAAGGTGCAAGATAAGTGTGACCCCAAGACCCATAAAATTTTAATTGCCGTTGGTTTTATAGAAATGAATGCTGTGCGCGAGAAAAAGAGCCAGGAAGCTGCAAAAAAGGGATATTCTTTCGCAAGCTATATACACGATTCTTTTTTGACGCATGATAATGTTTCTATAGGCGAGAATTCGATTGTTTTGGACCAGGTATCAATACATCCTGGTTGCAAGATCGGCAAAGGTACCATGATTACAAGCAATGTGAATATCGGCCATGATTGCGTCATTGAGGATTATTGCTGGATAAATTCAGGCGTTGCTGTGGCGGGAGGTGCACATATTGGGAAGGGGAGCTTCTTGGGAATAAATGCGTCGATCGGACATGGGGTTATAATCGGCAAAAGGAATTTTATTGCGGCAAATACTCTTGTAGTAAAGAAAACAAAAGACGATGAGGTATATCTTTCCAAATCCGGCGAACTTTTCAAGCTTAAAAGTAAGGCATTCTTAAAATTCAGCCGAGTATTAGACTGATATTTAATGCGCTTTTTAAAATCCTAAGGCAAAAATGAGATCAATCTCCCAAAAGATATTTGAAAACGCTATGCTTAATCCTGACAAGCAGGCTATTATATGCGGGGATAATGTTCTGACATATCGTCAGTTTTCAGAGAAAGTATCGCGTATTTCGAGAGCTCTGAAGTCGCGCGGAATCAGCAGAGGAGACCATATCGGGATTGTTTTGCCAAATTGCATCGAGTTCGTAATTTGCATGCTTGTTGCAGCGGACCTGGGGGCTGTGATAGTACCGGTAAGCTCTCATTTACCAGCTAAGGCAATTCATCATATTTTACAAGCATCGGATGTAAAGCATATTATAACAATGGGAGGTACTATAAAAGACTTTTTGTCCTCAGGACTTGATTTTACTTTTATATCAGGAGTATGGCTTTCTGTGGATATCAAGGTAAAGGCGGCCATTTCAATGAGAGCCTTAATAAAGGAGGTTCCATCTGACATAAAAGCTCTTAATATAGGCAAGGAGGATGATCCATTCATTCTTTTAACTACATCCGGATCAACTGGCGACCCCAAGCCGATTATTCTAACTCAACGGACAAAATGGAATAGAGCATTTGCGGCGGTTGAGCTATATAAAGTCACTTCGGAAGACAGGACCTTAGCAGCAACTCCTCTATATCATTCATTGGCCGAAAGGCTTGTGTTGATCCCATTGCTGACAGGGGGCACATCCATTATTATGCCACAATTTTCCGCCTTGGAATGGTTCCGTTGCGTGCAGAAGAATAAGGTCACCTTTACTATTGCGGTGTCATCGCAGTTGCGTCAGATATCCGAGCAGTTATCTTCCTCAGATGCAAAGAATTCAAAGATAAAAAGCATGCGATGCATAGTTTCATCATCTGAGCTCTTGGAGCCTAAGATCAAAAAGGAGCTATTAAAGGGGTTGCATTGTGATTTTCACGAATGCTATGGAGCCTCTGAGATAGCTATTGCTTCGGACCTTGATTGCGAAGCGGCAAAGCGTAAAGTCAACTCGGTGGGGCGTGCAGCTCCTGAGGTTGACATTAAAATAGTTGATAAAAATGGCAATGATCTTACGCCCGGTTCACCAGGCGAAATAATATGTAAAACGCCTATGATCTTCAGCGGTTATTATAAACGGCCGAACTTGACGGCAGCAGCCATGTATGGAGAATATTTTAGGACCGGAGATCTGGGAAAGCTGGATAAAGAAGGGTTTTTATACTTTTTAGGCAGGGAGAAAGACATCATAATAACCGGAGGGATCAATGTATACCCTTCGGATATAGAATATACACTTGCTTCTCAAGGATCTGTCCAGGAGAGTGCGGCATTCCCTTATACTGATAAACGCCTTGGAGAAGTCGTCGCGGTCGCCATAGTTCCTAAGAAGCCCAAAGAATTCGATTTGAGGGGCATTAAACGATATTGCGCCGAGAATTTAGCTGATTTCCAAATGCCGAGAAAATATTTTATTGTTAACAAAATACCTAAAAATACAATGGGCAAAACAATGAGGCGTATATTGGCAAAACAGTTCTGTGATATAATGGGAAACAAAAAGGACGGTTAAAATGTCTACAAGATCATCATTAAAGATCGGATTCATTGGTGGAGGGATTGATTCGGCGGTCGGTTATACCCATTTTGTTGCTTCAAGAATGGACAATCGATGGGAACTGGTTTCAGGTTGCTATAGCATTGATCCGGATATGAACGAAAAAACTGGAAGAGCGTACGGGACTTCTCCAGACAGGGTTTACGGAAAATGGCAGGATATGCTTATCAATGAAAAGGGGATACTTGATGCGATCGCAGTATTAACGCCAACGCCAACGCATTTTAATATTGTAAAGGCGTGTTTGAATAAGGGCATTCCGGTTCTGTGCGAAAAGGCCCTTGTTTTAACCAGTAATGAGGCTGATGAGCTTAAGCGGTTATTGAGAGCTAAAAAAGGATTTTTGGCAGTTACTTATAATTATTCAAGTTATCCAATGGCCAGAGAGCTGAGGCAAAAAATAAGAAAAGGATTACTGGGAAAAATATTGCATTTTCAGGCAGAAATCCCTCAAGAAGGATATATCAGGCTTGATTCAAAAGGAAAGAAAATGATACCTCAGGAATGGAGATTGATTGATAGGAAAGTCCCCACGCTTCACCTGGACCTTGCAGTACATCTTCATCAATTGATCAATTATCTAACCGATCTTCATCCGACAGAAGTGATCTCAAATCAGGACAGCTTGGGTTTTTTCCCAAATGTCATCGACAATGTTCATTGCCTTTGCCGATACAATAAAGGGGTGCAGGGGCAATTATGGTTCAGCAAATCATCGCTTGGACACAGGAACGGCTTAAGGATCAGGATATTCGGATCAAATGCATCGGCTGAATGGTACCAGGCTAATCCGGAAGAATTATTAATATCATATAAGGATGGAAAGCGGGAGATAGTTGATCGCGCTTCAAACAATATTATGATCGCGAACCAGCAAAGATATTGCAGGTTTAAGGCGGGGCACCCAGCAGGCTTTATTGAAGCTTTTGCCAATCTTTATTGCGATATAGCACAATGCCTTAAACAATATAAATCCGCCGGTAAATGCATAAATGATGATGTTTATGGGATTGACATTGCAAGTGAAGGATTGCGCATGATCGAAGCTATGGTTAAATCCTCTCAAATAAAGCGATGGCAGATAGTAGGCTAAGCATTTGATTAAAGAAAAACACCAGCTGGATGATCATATAAGGAAATTTGTTCTGGAGCGCATTGAGAAGAACCATAAACTTCCAAAAGGTGCTGCTATTGAATCGTTCAATTATATCGATTCCGGCTACATTGATTCAATGGGAATAGTTAAATTTATTATTGAGATCGAAACGGAATTTGACATGAATATTCAGGACTCGGAAATTGATTCTGATGAATTCAGGAAAATTGGCGGTTTAATATCTCTTATTAAAAAGAAGATCTTGGCTAAAAAGGCTGATAGTGATTAATATTGGGCAGATACTCACCGAATGGGAAAACTCCGCACCCGCTAAAGTACAAATCATAGCACAACGATTTGTTTCTAAAGCAAATACAGGCATCCGATATCTTTTTGGAAGAAACGAGCATTCATTAATTTTATCTCAAACCTTTGATATTGATGGTTTTATTGATGATTTTGCTCCGGCCGGGTCAGTATGGCATGGTAAACCTGTAATCAAGGGGGAAAATATTCCTAAGAACAGTTATGTAATAAACTGTTCAATGTCAATAAGCCCTATCTCTGTGGCAAATAGATGCAAGAAGCTTGGTTTGAGGAATTATATTTCATATGCCGATTTGTACAGGACATTTCCAAACAAGGTTCCGCTTCCTGCTTTTGTAGCCGATACTCGCAGTGACTCAAAGAAAAATCAGGCAAAATATAATGAAATAAGACGATCCTTAGCCGATACCGAATCTGTAAGAGTATTCGATAGTCTTTTAAGATATCGTTTAACAGGGGACTATAGGTTCATGCGCTCTTTTTATGTAAATATTAAAGGGCAGTATTTTGAGGAATTCCTGGGATTGGGCAAGGATGAGGCCTTTGTTGATGCGGGTGGTTTTGATGGTGACACAACAATTGAATTCTGTAAAAGATATCCCGAATACAAGAAAGTATATTTGTTCGAGCCGGTGAAAGAAAACATAGAAAAGGCAAAAGTGAGATTATCCGGAAAGCGCAATATCGCGTATATTCAGAAGGGGATATCCGATAAGGAAGGCCGGCTTTATTTTGATCCAGGATCAGGCCCGGCAAGCTCTATAATCAAATCAGGTTCATTTAAGATCGACGTCACGACCTTGGACAATCAGATTAAAAGCAAAGTAACATTTATAAAGATGGATATCGAAGGGCATGAATTAAAAGCATTAAAGGGTGCTAAAAGGCATATACTAAAAGATCACCCGAAGTTAGCAATCTCGGTGTATCACCATGCTTCTGATCTATGGCGTATTTTCGATTATGTAAATGATTTAAGGAAAGATTATAAGATTTACATGCGCCATTATACTGAGGGATGGTCAGAAACAGTTATGATCTTTGTCCCAATCCATTAGATCGTTTTTTTTAACTTAATCTGGCTAAAAATATCCCGGAATCTTTTTTCATAGGTATGATCCTTGATCGTTCTTTCGTAACCAGCTGCCGCAATCTTATTCCGTTCATCCTCATGGGCAAGGTAATATCGGATCTTGTCTGTCATATCTTCCATGCTGTTGTAACATACTACCTCTTTCCCGACCTCATAGAAATCTTCCAGGTGAGGTGCATTTCCGGTCAGTAAAAATCCACCGCAGCAGGGGACCTCAAAGTTACGTGCTTTTATCTGATCTGGCATGTTTCCAACCGAACTCGCAGAGAAATTCAGATTGATCTTACTTTGGTTGAATATAGTCACCATTTCTTCATGTGAGACTCTGCCGCTATTGAACTGAATAATAGGGAAACGTTTAAATCGTTTGTTCCATTTCTTTTTAAAACGACTAAGTTTCCATCCATAACCAAAGCGAGCCACTTTTATCCTGTTAGCCTGTATTTTGTCAAGGATTTCCTCCCTGTCACCATAATCTTGACCAACAAAAGATACGTCATATTTGAAAGGCGTGTCAAGCTTTGGGAATGTTCCGGGGCTCGCACCCCACTGTGTCAATATGATGTTCTTGTAACCCATTGCGTGGTATTTTGGTATCGCAGCCTTATATGTTGTAGTACAATAATCAAAATTCCAGCACCAGGTTTTGCTGAAACGATCATAATTCCACTGGTCATCGTTGAACCAGTTGATGGTCGTGGTTTTAGTGTTATTTTTTATGTATTGCAGGGTATCGCTTGAAATGATATCTTTGAAAGAGATATAAAATAATACATCGGGGGAAGTTTCCTTGACGATCCGGATAAGCCGTGCATTGTTCTGTTCTCTCAGTTTCAGGTCAAAAAAATCGCTGCAATCAAAGCCCATGACGTCCAATCCGGGCATGTTTTGCATGGCCCTGTAAAAGATCTCAGGGTTTTTGCCGCGTTTTTTGTCATTGTAATCATACATGACCGACATATACAATATTTTCATTGTTTAGCTCTATTCAGGTACCATTCGATGGTATTTTTTAGCCCAGTCTCAAAAGAGGTCCCCGCTGTGAAACCAAATTCTTTTTTTGCTTTAGTAATATCCAGCCTTCTCTTTGGCTGGCCGTCAGGCTTGGTTGTGTCCCAAACGATCTTCTCTTTATATCCGAATAGTTTGGCAATAAGTGTGCTCAGATCTTTTATGGAGATCTCATATTCTGACCCGACATTTATCGGGGCCGATGTAGTGCATTTCTTCGTGGCCAGCACTATCGCGCGCGCGCCATCTTCAACATATAAGAATTCTCTTGTTGGCTTTCCTGTGCCCCAGCAGACCACTTCAGGAAGGCCTTCGCGCTTTGCTTTTTCAAATTTCATCAGAAGGGCGGGAATAACATGCGAGGTTGACGGATCAAAATCATCGTGGGGCCCGTACATATTAACAAGGAGAAGATGATTTGACCTTAACCCGTACTCGATCTCATACGACCGTTGCTGCACCAGCATCATTTTCTTTGTCAATCCGTACGGTGCATTCGTTTCTTCCGGGTAGCCGTTCCACAGATCTTCTTCTTTGAAAGGGACCGGGGAAAACTTTGGATATGAACAGACCGTGCCAATGCCCACGAATTTCTCGACTTTATAAAGCCTGGAATATTCCACCATAAGTGAATTCATCATAATGTTATCATAATATATAGAGCCGGGGTGCTGTTTCATATGCCCTATGCCGCCGCCATGAACTGCGGCATGTATGACAATATCGGGCCTTGTATCATCAAACAATCTTTTTACATTGGATTCATTTCTTAGGTCATATTCCGATCTTTTAAATATGATCGTGTCCGCTCCTTCGGCATTTAGGAGGGGAATGAGCGCTTTCCCCAAGAAGCCGCTCCCTCCTGTCACCAGAATCTTTTTATTTTTTAATTCCATTTAGTATCTCCCCGAAGACCTTAACTATATAATCCAAGTCCTGCTTTGAAAGGTATTGGTGGCAGCCTATATAAAACCCGTTATTTCCGACAAAGTCGGCATTTGGAAGCAGGTCCTTATAGATCTTATGATACTCTTTAAATGAAGGCTGTTGGTTCGGGATGCATCCAAATAATGACCTGGTCTCTATTCCTCTTTCTTCAAGGTGTTTTCTTATGGACCTTTTTGATATGACCCTTTGATCCTTTATTATTATCGGATATGCGAGATAACTGACATTTTTGGAATAGTGGGGGGGCTGAATGAGATCTTTATATTTATTCAGTTTGCTGTTCAAATATTTTACATTAAATGAGCGTTTCCTGAATATTTCGTCCGCATGTTTCAGCTGCGACAGGGCAAGAGCTGTCTGGAACTCGGTCGTTTTAAAATTGTATCCGATCAGTTCATGATGGAATCTTGGGTCAACCTCGAATATTATGTCGCCTTTAGAATGCTTGCATAAGCCCTTGTACCTTAAACATTCCGCGCAATCGCACATTCGTCCGTTAGCTTTTATTTTTTTTATCAGCCTGTATAAGAACGGGTCATCCGTGTTGACCACCCCGAGCTCTCCTGCCTGTATATTATGGGCGATATAGAACGAAAATTCCGATAGAAGGGAAAGCGAGCCCACTTTTTTGCCGTTAAAAAGGGACCCATGAGCCTGAGCCGAATCCTCAAAAATAACGATGTCATATTTATGCGAGATCTCTTTGAGCCGTTGCATGTTATTAGGAAAACCAAAAAGGTGTACGGGGATGATCGCGCAGATCTGTTTCTTTCCGTCTTTTATTAACAGTGATTCTATTTGATCGTAATTCAGCGTAAAGTCGTTCGGATCAATATCCACGAATACAGGCTCAAGGCCTGCAAGCTTGATCGCATTGGCAGTGGCGATATATGTGACGGGGGATGTAATGACTTTGGCTCCGGGTTTTATTTTCGGGAACCTTTTGTCATATATTAATGCCAATAAACCGGCGATAAGAGCTGAGGTCCCGGAATTCACTGCAACTGCGAATTTGGTCCCGATATATTTTGCCCATTCACTTTCGAACTGCTTTGTGAATCTGCCCTCAGAGATCCGTCCTGAGCTAAGGACTTTGTTTATCGCTTCTTTTTCTTCCTTGCCAATAATAAAATTGCCGACGGGAACCTTCATTACATCAGCTCTCCATTAAAAAAATCTCATATTCTAGATACGTAATTCCTTTGCCTTCTCCAGGTCTTCCTTAAAATCGATCTCTTTTGCCGCCAGATCGCCGATATCGACCGCTCGAAAGTCCAAAGGCAATATTTTGTCTATCGCGTCCTCGTAATACAACGTCTTTTCCGTTTTCTCGATTTGCATTTTCAGCTTTTCGCAAAATTTCCCTGAGAACCTGTATATGCCGACCGCTTCCCCGGTCCCGCTTATGTTCTTCCCGATCCTCACGATATCATTGCCGTCTTTTGTGATCACCTGTATCTCTTCGGGGTGGACGTTCTTATATTCCACCGCGGCGCAACTGGGCTTATCTAGTAATTTGATTATTCTTTTGTCAAAGACAACATCGCCATTGAGCACCAGAGTGTCTTTGCCGTTAAGCGCTAGTCCCAGGGAATGGATGGTATTTGTGGAGGCAAAATCAGGATTATATACATACGTAAGAGCAGGGTTGATGCTTTTAAGCAGGTCGGCCCTGAATCCTACCACCATTACAACGTCAAAACCTGCAAGTGCTTCAAGCTGGCGCTCTAGGATGGTCATGCCGCCTATTTTCAGAAGGCACTTGGGAAGACCCTCGGTATAGTCCTTTAGGCGTTTCCCTACCCCTGCCGCAAGTATTATTGCCTGCATTTATTCCTCGTCCCTGAACTGCATGTCGTACAGCTTCTTATAAAGTCCGCCTTTAGCGAGCAGTTCTTTGTGCGAGCCCTCCTCGATTATTTCCCCTTTATCGAATACCAGTATCCTGTCCGCTATCTGGACGGTTGAAAGCCTGTGGGCTATTATGAAAGTTGTCCGTCCTTTTATAAGTTTTTCAAGAGCGTCCTGTACCAGCCTTTCTGACTCCGTGTCAAGAGATGAAGTTGCCTCATCAAGTATAAGTATCCTCGGGTCCCTTAGCACGGCACGCGCGATGGATACCCTCTGCTTTTCACCGCCGGAAAGAAGCGTCCCTCTTTCTCCGACGATAGTCTTGTACTTATTGGGCAGGCTCATTATAAAGTCGTGTATCTTGGCTATTTTTGCCGCGTTGATTATTTCTTCTTCCGTAGCGTCGAATTTCCCGTAGCAGATGTTCTCCCTCATGGTGCCAAGGAAAAGCGTTGTATCCTGGTGAACAATGCCTATCTGTTTCCTAAGAGAGTATAATTTTGCGTTTTTAACATCAACCCCGTCGATCAAAACCGAACCGGATACAGCATCATAGAACCTCGGAATAAGATTTACAAAAGTAGTCTTTCCTGCGCCGGTCCGGCCCACGATCGCGACTATCTCTCCCGGCCTGGTCTTTAAGCTGACATTCTTTAAAATAGGGGTATCTTGGGAATAGCTGAATGACACATTTTGGTATTCAACGTTGCCCTTGATAGGGAGCATATCAACAGCATCATCCGCGTCTGATATTGTCGGTTTTGTATCAAGGATCTCAAATATCCGTGCCGCGGAAACCATTGATCGTTGAACGGCCATAAAGATCTTTCCAAGCACTGAAATTGGGGTGGCAATAAGTCCCACGCCGACGAAAAATGCGATAAGATCGTTTATGCTCAAATGCCCTGATAGCACTTCATATGCGCCGTACCAAACGACTATTGTCACAGCGATTGCCTGTATCAGCTCAAGAAGGGGCTTTTGTGTGGCGTCGATCTGCACTTCTTTCATCGTAAGCCAGAAACTTTTCTCGATCTCGTTCTCGAACCTTTTTATTTCATGCGACTCCGTGGTGAAGGACTTTACAACCCTGATCCCCGCGACCTTTTCTGCAAGAATAGAGGAGATGTCCGCCGCTTTCCTTGCCGACTGCAGAGCTACTTCCCTGATCCGCGCAGAGAACCTCTGAATGGTGTAAACAAGAAAAGGGGTGACCATCAAAGTCAAGATGGTAAGGCGGAAATTAAGCCTAAGCAGATAAAGAACCGCGCCAAGCAGGGTCAGTACATTCGGCAATATCTCGGTTACGCTCATGAGCATCGCATTCTGGATGGCTCCCGTGTCCCCCATTATCCTTGACATGACTTCCCCGACCCTCCATTTGGAGAAAAAATCAAATGATAGGGTCTGGATATGTTTATACAGGGCTTTCCTCAGTTCAATTACTATCCTCTGGCCGGCAAAGGACATTAAATAGACCTGAGCGTAGCTTAGAAGGCTCTTGATAAAGTAGATAACCATCACAAGAATGGCGATCACGTTCAGCAGATGGAAGTTCTTTTCGGCGATAGCCTTGGTCAGCTGGCTCGATATCGGGATAATGGCGAGGTTGCATCCCGCCAGAAGCACTATGCATACCACGGCGGCAACAATGTTCGTCCATTGCGCCTTTATGTACTTGAGCAGTCTAATGTAAAGTTTCATTCAAAATTTCCCTTGCGACATTTTCGGCGGCACCGCGGGGGCCCAGGCTTGATCTGAGCTGTTTCCTCATTTCATCCAGTTTTTCCGGGTTGTCCAGCAATTTTGCTGCCATATCCGCGACTGTCCTGGGCAGTACCTTGTCTTTAAGCTCCGGCACGATCTCCATGCCTGTTTTAATGTTCGGGATGGTAAAAAATCTGGTCCTGGAAAGAAGGATTTTAACACAGATCTTCTTAAAAATATAGCCGAGTACCGGCACTTTCCCGATCATCTCGTATATACCTTCGAACGGGATCATCTGCGAGTTATTTGACGGGAATACAGAGATTATCGGCGTTCCAAGAACTGCGACTTCCGCTGTATTTGTCCCCGGGATAGTTATCACAAGGTCAGACGCGGCGATGGCGCTTTGCTGGTCCTCGGTCACGATCAAAATGGAAGGATCGGCTTTCCCTGCATACTTTTGGAGCAGTTCATGCCTTAGATAGGGTGAAATAATGAAGACGAACTGGCAGTCATTCCGAAGCTTGCGGATCTCGCCCGCTACTTTGGAGAAAAAGTGGAACATGTATTGGACCTGGAACTTCCTGCTGCCCGGCATGAACGAAACAAGCCTTTTTCCGGGGTCAAGCCGAAGGTTTTTGAACATCGTTTCCCTGTCCTTTTCCGCTCTTACGCTGTCCACCATCAGATTGCCGACGATCTTTATCTGGTTTTCTGGAAATCCCTGAGACTTGAATTTATTGAATGTTTGCTTGTCGGGAACAAGGAATGCCTTGTAGACATGGGGCCATTTCGCATAAGCCTCAGAATAAGCTATGGCAGGATATTTGAGCCTTTTCGCGATCATTTTTCCGTAAAGTATGTCGCCTCCCATGTAAACGACGACGCCCGATCTGCCAAATTCAACTCCTTTAGGAAGTTTTCTAATGAGCATCCAGCGAAAGAATTCCCTGTCATTTATAACTTGCGATACGCCCGGGAAACTTTTGGCTATCTGCGTCTCTTTACCGGTAGAGTAGGGGCAGGGGGAAAATACTATGGTGATCCTTGGCCGGGTCGGTCTTCTGTGAAGCGCTTCAAGTGTTGGCCTTACATAAGAGGCCAGTTCGCCCGGTCCATTGACAAGGATAATTATGTCGCTATTTTTCTTTTCAGGTTCAATATTTTCCATAACAAGCTTTCTTCCATTTTCACAGCCCCGTATTTACAGAGCTCCCTGCAGCAAAAGCACATTATACATTTATTTCTGTTGATATTGAAGCTTGTGCCATCTATTGCCTTTGAGGGGCATGCCTTGACGCACATGAGGCATTTAACGCATTTATTGCTGTCTATCTTTGGCCTGATCTTTATAAGGTGGATCAATGGCTTCAAGAGCCTGCCTGCAGGGTAGGGGATCCTGTTCAGGATGGCGGTTATCCCGGATGGATGCCGGAAATCCTTCGATACTTCTAATGTTCCGCCGACAATCTCGATTTTTTCGATCCTTGCTTCTCCGTATCCCCTCTGGTAAGCGATGCGCGTGGTAAGTATTTCCATGGGATCATATCCGATGATCTTTGAGCAGACCGCATCTGCTGCCACCGTGTCTGTGGAAGCAACTATGATACCCAGGTGTTTGAGCTTGCCGTTCGTGGGTCCCTGGCCTTCCATTGCCACAATACTGTCCACTATGGTTATCGCGGGAGGTATCCTTATGTAAAGATCAACGAGTGCCTGCGAGAATTCGAAAGGCTTGGGCGCATCCGCGTGGTAAAGTACTTTGTAAAGTCCGGGTACACACCCGAACATGTTCTTTATCCCGCAGGTCATCTGTGTCAGCTCATGGGTCTTTAATTTCGGTATATTGATCATGATGTCAAATGAAAGCACAGCGTTTGAAATGTATATCGGGTCGATCTTCCCTCCAAGGTTGCTTAATTTTCGCGCCCCTTTTTCCTCAAAATTGACTGTCGGTATGCCTAGCTCCGTCATCCCGGTATCATTCAGGACTTTTTCATACAGTAATCCGATGCCTCCAGGGCTGTCTCCCAGATAGGGGAGCGCGCCAAGCCGGAGCACTTCATCTGCGATGGCCTTAACAACATTTGGATGGGTTGTCGCCCCGCTTACCGGATTTAGGTTTGTAAGGAGATTGGGCTTTAAAAGCACTTTCATCTTTGGTTTGATGAGCTCATGGAGGCCCAGTAATTCGAAGATGTTCTTTACCGCATTACCGGTATTATTGCTTGCGTAATCAACGCATTTAATGATAGCTACTTTTGGCATCAGAAGAAAATAAAGCGTTTCCTTACTGGCTTGTAATCCGACGTTAAATGTTCGATCGCGTCCGCGGCTGATCTGGCGGCGCTCCCCGGATTGTAAAATGACCTCCACTTCCAGTATTTCCGGAGATGTTCGTATTTACCGGGATCATCAAGCGCCTCTTTAACGGCGGCTGGAAGTCCTTTCGGGGTCGCGAATTCTCCCGCCTGGAAAGTGCCGTAATGATATGTGGGTTCTTCCCATATGCCGTAATGTTGCCTGTTACCGGTCATGTCTATATGCACCATCGGCTTGTTAAGAAGGGTAAATTCGATCATTATCGAGGATATGTCTCCGATAAGAAGGTCCGCGGCGAGAAGATAGCGGTTCTTGTTGGGATGCTTTATTATCTTTTTGCCTTCAAGACTTCCGAACATCTTGTCATATTCATGAAGGCATAATATAAGATTCTTGAAGCCGAGGGACTCGACAGCCGGCAGGGCATCGATCGTTCCTTTTCTTTTTGCGTCCTTATCGTCCCAGGAGGGGGCGAATACCACGATTGGCTCCTTTGGATCAAGGCCGAGCTCCCTGATAACTTCTTCTCTTGTATTTTTACCGTTCACCAGCTCATCACTTTTCGGGAATCCCGCTTCGATGTTGTTACTATATTTAGGGAACAGGAACTCCATTCTTTCTTTCCATATCGGGCCGGTCATGAGCATATGATCCGCCATCTTGTGCTGTTTGTACAAGGTGGTTTTTACCACCGCAACCCCGTGGGGAAGGAAGAATATCGGCCTTTTTAATTTATTGACGATCCCCGGGTGAAGGTAACCAACACTTGCGATAAGAGTGGCGTCAATTTCCTCTTTCGGTAGCGGCACCTTTTCCGCGTGCACAGCTGTATGCCCGCGCGAAACAAGCTCTTTCCTCACAGGCTCAATGCATGCGCTCTGATAAGGCTTGTTAGATAAGATCTGGAATCTCATTTTAAAACCTCTTCCATATAGTCAACGGCAACCTTTGATGCGCGCCCCAGGTTATAGAACACACGTTCAACCCAGTATTTTCTCAGGAACTCGTACTGTTTCGGGTCTTCAAGCGCGCGTTTTACCGCGTTCTTTACGGTCTCATTGTTAGCTATCTCGCCGATCTGGAAGATCCCATAATCCCGCTCCCTCCAGATGTAAAAATGATCCGGTTTCGGGAACGGGTTCACCTGGACAATGGGCTTGTTCAGGATCGCAAATTCAAGCACTATTGACGAAAAATCACCTATCAAAAGGTCCGCGGCAAGCAGATACCTGTTCTTGTTCGGTGTCCTTATGTATCTTGGGCCCTTGAGTTTTTCGCCGACCTTATCAAAATCATGAAGGCAGACCAGCAGGTTCTTATAGCAAAGGGATTCTATGGTTTCCAGCATCTGCGTGGACCCGGGATTGTAGCAATCGGGATCGTAATATGTCGGGGCATAAACGATTATCGGCTCATTCGGGTCAAGGTTGAGTTCCTTTATAACATCCGACCTGATATTGGCGCTGTTGCTAATATTGTTGAATAGCTCGTCGCTTTTCGGGAATCCCACTTTAAGGTTCCCCTTGTATTTTGGCGCCACGTATCGGGCTCTTTCCTCCCATATCGGGCCTGATTGCATCATGTAATCAGCATTAATATGGAAGAACTTTCTGAAACCATCCTTTACAATGGCCACCCCGTGTTCAGAAAAAAAGATCGGACTTTTTAGCTTATTACAACGCTCCTTCCTTAAATATAGATATGTTGTCGCGATAGTGCCGTCAACATCATCTTTGGGGAGAGGGTCGGAGGACTGGAATACAGTGTGCCCGCGCCTTTTCAGCTCCTCCTCTATAGGGAGAAGACAAGCTCTTTGATATGGTCTGTCTGAGAGTGAAAGGCTTTGGATCCTCAAGTTAATAACCCAATTCCTTTATTACGGCGGAAACTTTGCATGGTAGTTCGATGGGTTTTGCTCCCTGTTTCACTGCGTTGTCGGGATCCTTTAATCCATGTCCGGTAAGAACACAGACCACAACAGAGCCGTCCGGGATCGTTCTTTTCTTGGCAAGCTTTATCATTCCGGCAAGGGAAGCAGCTGATGCCGGTTCACAAAATATCCCTTCCTGGCTCGCTACTAATCTATATGCTTCAAGTATCTCGTCATCTGTTACGATCGAGATAGATCCGGCTGATTCCTCGGCTGCGGCGACGGCGGACTTCCAGCTGGCTGGATTGCCGATCCTTATTGCGGTAGCGACCGTTTCCGGCTTTTCGATAGGGTGGCCCCTGACTATCGGTGCTGCTCCTTCGGCCTGGAAGCCCACCATTTTCGGAAGCCTGGATATCTCCTTCCTTTCATAATATTCCTTGAAGCCTTTCCAGTAGGCGGTGATATTCCCTGCATTGCCAACCGGTATCGCCAGAAAATCAGGAACGGATTCAAGCTGTTCGCAGACCTCGAAAGCGGCGGTTTTCTGCCCTTCTATCCTGAAAGGATTGATGGAGTTCACTATTTCGATCGGGTATTTTTCGCCAAGCTCCCTAACAAGGTTAAGCGCCTCATCAAAGTTCCCCTGTACTGCGATCACTTTTGCTCCGTGCATCATTGCCTGGGCAAGCTTCCCCAAGGCGATCTTCCCCGCAGGTATTATCACGATACAGTCAATGCCGGCCTTTCCGGCATAAGCCGCTGCTGATGCGGAAGTATTGCCTGTGGATGCGCAGATAACAGCCTTGAACTTTTTCTCGGCAGCCTTGCTGATGGCCACGGTCATGCCTCTGTCCTTGAATGAACCTGTCGGGTTCATCCCCTCATATTTAAGGTAGACCTTGCATTTTACAAGCTTACTTATCTTTTCGGCGTAGATAAGCGGGGTGTTGCCTTCATCTAACGTAATGATCGGAGTTTTATCTGTTATGGGCAGATAGTCCCTGTACTTATCTATTAATCCTTTCCACTTCATTTTTTGAATATTAGCACACAAAAAAGGGAGTATCAATATGGGAAAAAAGTGAAATTTTTGCAGAAAACCGACGATAAAAAGGCAGAGAACAAGGGGAGGTTACAGTGGCAGGAATTAATTTTTCAGTAAGAAAACCTTTTAGAACTAGTGGAGGGGCAGTTAGCAATGCCAGAGGATGGACTTACAAATATAAGCCCAGGTCCACAGTAGTAAGAGATATTTATGGCGGGCTTACATTGCCTCCCGATCTGGTATTAAAATCACAGGAGCATATAAGAGCACAAATAAGAGCAAGGATATCAGAGTATGTTACTCATGCCACTGATCCCGAAACAGGAGTATTAAGGAACGAAACTCTTGTCAAAGTTTCAACGAAAATATATTTTCAACTTCTTCAATCCCTAGGGCCTAAAGTATGCAAACGGATGGGGCTTTCTCCTAACAGAATAATGAAAGTGTTTCAGGATAGAGGATTGGTGTCGGACGTCACCTTGTCGCAAAAGATCGCCGGATACGCCAACAAGGTCAAGATACTGCAGCTGAAGAATCAGTTGATGCAAAGCCTGGCTTCCGCGGACGAACTCAAAAAAGTTTATGAAGTCATTTGTGACACCATCATTAAGTTGAAGATAGCTTCCGGCGCAGCGGTTTACAGGGTCAGGAAAGCAGGAAAGGGCACAGGCTATGTGCTCAAGTGTGTTATGAGGAAAATGGGCGAGAACATAATATCCAGATATTTTGAGTATAAAGAGCCAAAAGGGGAAAAGGCCCAGATAGTTTATGTGCATGAAGTGCTCAAGAAGGAGATTGACGTTTTGGACAGCCCATTTAGGCAGGACAATATCCAGAAACAGGACAGGATGAAGTCGTGGCATATAGTGAATCGCAGGGAATGGCTGGAATGGGGAATGACCGGGGATATTTTAATAAAAATATCGGAAGCTTTGACGAATAAAGGAATAGATGCGCTGATAACATTGGCAGGATCAAACCAAAGCGCCCAAGATCTTGCCCGGGATCTGATTGAAATGGAGAAAAATGAAAGGTACCTGGTTGACGAGCAGATCGATGCACGCGGCGCGGAGATATTAAAAGCCCATTTAAGCGCGGTCAAGAAAGGCTCAGAAGATGAGGAGGCTATCTTAAAGAAAACCTATGATGCAGTGATCGAAGGAATAAAAGGGATCCGCAGGGAAGTATCTGCGGAGGTTTTCAGCGCCGCAGAAACTATCGCCTTGAAATGGGCTAATGAAAATAAGAACAGGGATTATTCCAGCCTGTTCACCCAAGTGGTCTTTGAACATACCGTGCGCCATTATATAGAAGCGCTCCAGGACATTGAAAATGATCTGAAACAGCTCAGGGGAAAAGATCCAAAATGCACTTTTGAGGACATAAAAGAGAATTTTTATTATGTGGTGGTTGATACAGAATATGCGCCTATTGCCCTGGTCCTTGCAAATGACCAGGGGGACATAGGGCAAGGAAAAAGAGAAAAGCGTCCCGGCATGTTTAATGACGAGGCGCAAAAGGCTGATGCGATCGATTTTTACAGCCAGATAAACCCCATCCTTGCATTGACATTACTTCATAGAGAAGCTGCGGAACAGCTGGCTTTATCCAAAAATAATTTGGAGAAGGCGTTGAAAACGGAGAAACTTGATGCCGAACATCAGAGACAATTATTCAATCTATCGACAATACTAATGGGAACGGATGAAAGCAATTTAGAGAAAACGCTTAATCAAGCCGTAGTGATAATCAGAGACCTTCTAAAGACGAACGGCGAATCGATATTTTCCACTATTTTGAAAGAAGCGGGAGAAAGGATGGAAATAGTGGCAACAGCAACTACCGTAAAAGCAGATGATAAGGATAAAGAGAAAATCATGTCTGCCGGCGGAACGATCAATAAAGGGAGAATAGTATCATGGGTGATTAAAAACGCTAAAACAGTGTTTGTTTTTGGAGGAAAAGCTTTTATAGGCGGCGAAAAGCATTCTAAAGAGGATATTTCAAGGAAAAAAGCGGAATTCCTGGCAAAACTTGCAAAAATAGAAATAGAAATCGGGAAATGCGCGGATGAAAACGAGAAAAAGAAACTAATTGAGGAGCAAAATAATATACTAATGAATATCGCTTTCTATGAAAAGCTGGAAAGCATCATCGACGATCCAACGGAAAGCTTGATGTGCGCGCCTATAATACTGAGCGGGCAAGTTTGGATACAAAATTTAAGGGGCGTCGCAATGAACGAGAAAGCCATGAACACCTTGATGACGGCCTTAGATATTGAATCGGCTACCATCAGGGCCACATTGCTGACAAGGGAATTGAAGTCGCGAACTGAGGAATTGAATTCACAAAACGTGAAATTACAGGAAACAATCAAGGAAAAAGACCAGTTATTTGAACAAGCTCAATCCCTGAACAATCGCTTGATTGAAGCGAACAAGAGATCAGAAGAGATCAGGAGGATCGACGGCTTAACCGGACTGATGCGAAGGGAAACGGCATTTGAAGCATTGCCCGGTGTCATAGAAAGCGCCATGAAAAATAAAATTGATATGGCCGTCATGGTTATTGATATAGACTGGTTCAAGAAAAAGGTGAACGACCTGTACGGCCACACGATAGGGGATGTTGTCCTTGCTGCTGTTGCTCGCGCATTAAAAGAACAGATAGGCGCAAACGGTGAAATAGCAAGGTATGGCGGAGAGGAATTCCTTTCATGGATGCCGCTGTACTCAAAGGCGCTTGCCAATGAAAGATGGGGGAAAATTTTGAAACACATTGAAAACATGGATATTGATATTGGCGAAGGAAGGCATATTCGCGTGACATTAAGCGTCGGCATCGTCTCTCTAAAAGAGGATTATTTCCCCGATGAAAAGAATGCTTTGACCAGATTGATCGAAAGAAGTGACGAAGCAATGTATGCGGCCAAGGCAGCAGGAAGGAATCGACGCTACATGTACAATAAGGATGTGGCTGACGGCCTGGTAAAGAACAGGGCAGAAATAAAAGAAAAAGATGAAAAGCAAAGAAGAGCGGAAGAAACAGAAGCCTTAAAAATGAGGAAATTAACAGAGGCCCAAAAAATATTGAATGAATTGAGTGAAGTCCTTAATACTCCGGAAAATGGTGTTTTTGACATTGAAAAGGCAAAGAAATTACGGGATGCTGCCGCATCATTGATAGCCGAAGCGGAATCTTTACAAGTGTAAATCCCCTCTAACATAAAATTTATTTATGCTATAATCCCCGTGTATGAAATACGAAAGCCCTCGTGGGACGCGTGATATTCTGCCGTCAGACATCAGAAAATGGCAGTTCATTGAAGGTACGGCAAGATCCGTCTTTGAAAGCTGTAACTACGCAGAGATAAGGACCCCCGTATTTGAGCAGACCGAATTGTTCACCCGCAGCATAGGGGAGGACACCGATATTGTGGGCAAGGAGATGTACACGTTCCTGGACAAGGGGGACAGATCGATAACGCTTAGGCCGGAAGAAACCGCACCGGTGGTCCGCGCATGCATAGAGAACAATCTTTTAGGGCAGAACGAATTCATCAAGCTTTATTACATCGGGCCGATGTTCAGGTATGAAAGGCCCCAGGCAGGGAGGTCCAGGCAGTTCCATCAGGCTGGGGTGGAGGTGTTCGGCTCAAGTGATGCGCTCATAGATGTTGAGGTCATTGAGCTTGGCGTCAGGTATTTTACTGGGATCGGCATCAAGGACCTGGAAGTGGATATAAACAGCGTGGGCTGCTCAATATGCAGGCCGGTTTTCAAGGAGAAGCTGAAAAAATATTTTGAGGGCAAACTCGACGGCCTTTGCGAGAACTGCAAGAACAGGTTCAAGACAAATCCATTAAGGATCTTGGATTGCAAGGAACCCGGATGCCAGAAGATCATTGAAGGGACTCCCGCTACAACAGATCACATATGCGGCGACTGCAGGGACCATTTTGACAGGGTGATCGGCTACCTTAAGCAGTTCGGGATCGCTTATAAGCTGAACAAGCGGCTGGTGAGGGGGCTTGATTATTACACAAAGACCACTTTTGAGATAGTTTCCAGGAGGCTTGGAGCGCAGAACGCTGTATGCGGGGGCGGCCGCTATGATGATCTGGTGGAGGAGCTTGGCGGTCGTTCCACTCCGGCAGTGGGTTTTGCGATAGGGCTGGACAGGCTTTTATTGGTCCTGGAAGAGCAGAAGATAAGAGTACCGGAAGATCAGAGACTCAAGGTTTATATCGCAACATTAGGAGAACAGTCCAAGCAGAAAGGCTTTGAGGTGCTTCAAAACCTCCGCAATATGGGCATAAAGTCCGACATGGACTACCAGGGAAGGAGCCTGAATTCCCAGCTTAAGACAGCGGATAAGCTCAAGGCGCAGTTCACCATAATAATAGGGGAGGACGAGATTCAAAACGGCCTGGCTGTGATCAGATCGATGGACCATAAAACGCAGGAAAAGGTCAGGTTTGAGGAGGTTTTAGGGAAGTTTAAATGAAGCGAACACATAATTGCGGTGAACTTAGAAATAAAAATGTAAATAATGAGGTCATTCTGGCCGGCTGGGTGCATAAGAGGCGTGACCATGGCGGTCTGATATTCATAGACCTCAGGGATCGCTCGGGAATAGCCCAGGTGACGATTGACGTGACGAATAAAGAGCTGCATAAGATAGGCGAACAGATCCGCAGTGAGTATGTTTTGATGGTAAAAGGAATCGTCACCCCTCGCTCAAAGGAGACGGTCAATCCAAAGTTACCAACGGGGGAAGTGGAAGTGGTGGCGAAAAGCGTTGAAATACTCAACAAAGCAAAGACCCCGCCGTTCGAGATAGGGGAGACGAACCAGGAGATCGATGAAATGGTAAGGCTTAAGTACCGCTATATCGACCTGCGCAAGGAGGAAATGAGGGAAAATCTCGTATTTCGCCATAAGATCATCAAGTCTGCAAGAGATTTCCTGGATTCTGAGGGCTTTCTTGAGATAGAAACGCCGTTCTTGACTAAATCTACCCCTGAAGGCGCCCGTGATTACCTGGTCCCAAGCAGGGTCAACCCTGGTAAATTCTATGCTTTGCCCCAATCACCTCAACTTTTTAAGCAGATATTGATGGTTGCGGGTATGGAGAAGTACTTCCAGATAGTGCGCTGCTTCCGCGACGAGGACCTCCGGGCTGACAGGCAGCCGGAATTCACCCAGATCGACCTGGAAATGAGCTTTGTTGAGCGAGATGATGTGCTGGATATCATCGAGAAAATGATGAGATACATCATGAAGCAAGCGAAGGAAGATGAAGAAAAGTATTACATCCATAAAAAGATCCCTCAGTTCAAGCTGCCGATACCCAGGATGACATGGGACGAGGCGATGTCAAAGTACGGGACCGATAAACCTGATACAAGATTCGGACTTGAGCTGGTTGATATCACTGAAATTGCCAAAGGCACCGAATTCAAGGTCTTTGCGGAAACAGTAAAATCGGGAGGACTGGTGAAGGCGATTAACGGAAAAGGCTGTGCCAAGTTCAGCAGGAATGAACTTGATAATCTTGAGGATGAATCAAAAAAGCTTGGAGCTAAAGGATTGGCATATATTATTATCGGGCCGGAGGGGGTCAAGTCGCCGATCGCTAAGTTCCTTAAGAAGGATGAGCTTGATCAGATCATTACAAAGTTAAAAGGGGAAACGGGAGATATACTTTTCTTTGTTGCGGATAAACCGGATGTGGCGAATTCGGTCCTTGGCCAGATAAGGCTTGAACTTGGCAAGAAACTTAATTTGATCGATCCTGCAAAATTCAATTACATATGGATCACCGACTTCCCCCTTCTTGAATATGATGACAAGGAAAAAAGATGGGTTTCGCGGCATCATCCTTTCACTGCCCCTCAGGGCAGCTGGGATGATATTGAAGAAAGATTCATGAAAGATCCCGCATCGATCAAGGCTCAAGCCTATGATTTCGTACTCAACGGAATAGAGATCGGAGGGGGCTCAATCAGGATTCACCGTCCCGATATTCAGGCGAAGATCTTCAAGATATTGAGGCTATCGGAAGAAGAAACAAAGTTAAGGTTCGGTTTTCTGCTGGAAGCTTTTGAATACGGCGCACCTCCGCATGGCGGTATCGCACTTGGGCTTGATAGATTGGTCATGATGCTGGCAGGGATGGATTCTATCCGTGATGTAATAGCTTTCCCGAAGACTCAATCAGCCATGTGCCCGCTTACGAATGCTCCTGATACTGTTGATGCGAAACAGCTGAGAGATATTCACATTAATATACAGTAGATATTTATTAAAAACTAAAAAGCAGCTTCAGGGAATCAAATAATCTTATTAGGGCCCCGCTTTTTCTAATTCAGCTAAATTCGTTGAAAATTCTGCTGTTATTTTAGCTGTAGCCGGATTAAATTTTATATCTCTTAATTGAATCTTTCCCAGATCTCCTTTAATGATTTTTACTGCTTTCCACCAAGCTAAATTAACGGGAGTGGCATTTTTTACTTTCCTATGTAGGTCACCAACATGTCTACCCAAAGCTGCCAGCTCCTGGTGGTGCTGTTTCTGCCAGTCTTGAGGTGAACGCCTTAATTGCTGATATGCTGTTTCAAGATTGTCCAGCCTTTTTCTCAGCTCGGCCAAACGTTTGGCACCAACAAATCCTTGTACATCGGATCTTTTCTCTGCTGCCCCACCTGTCTTTTCAACCATTTTATTTCGCCCCCTTTTATAAGAGTTTCTTGCTTTTTTCGGGTCAAATGATAGCATTTTCAGGGGAAATTGTCAATTCAGCGGGTTATTCAGAACTTGTTGATCTCGTGGATCAGGGAATGAAGCCTGCCATAATTATATCTGTTGAAGTTCATTGTAAGCCGGAAAAGATCGACGTTGTCCTTGTCCTTTATCTCCTCCGTGGTCGCGCTGCAGCTTTCGATATTTCCCGATATCAAAATATCCTTGAATTCCCTGTTAAGCCTGCCTATCTGATGATCGGTCAGCGACGTGTTCAGCCTGAGGATCGTCCTGCTACCCACATACCTTATCGAGTTGTAGTTCTTATAGAAACTCGCGACAAAGTCCACCGCTTCATCCACATCATTTGTTACTTTGAACAATTGCATGTCGTTCTCGTAAATAAGCTTGTTCCGCAATAAATTATTCTTGATGAACTTAAGCCAGTCCCTCCAGTACCATCCGAATTTTGTGTCCACAAATACCAATGGTCTTGGAGGGGTTTTTCCCGTTTGAAGCAGTGTCAACACTTCAAATGCTTCATCGTGTGTTCCAAAGCCTCCGGGGAAGAGCGCGGTCGCGTCTGATTCCTTTATAAATATCAGCTTTCTTGTAAAAAAGTAGCGGAGCGTGATCAGTTTTTCCCCACGCACAAAAGGATTGGGCATTTGCTCCGTTGGAAGCTTGATGTTGACGGCAAAACTTTTCCCGGCGCCAGCGCCCTTGTTGCCCGCCTCCATAATCCCTTCTCCGCCGCCGGTAATGACCATGAATCCCTTCTTTGATATCTCCCTGGCAAATTCCTCAGCTATCCTGAACTCCTTTGATTTGTCAGGGATCCTGTGTGAGCCGAACATCACGACCTTGCGGAAATCCCTGTAGCGCGTGAATATCTTGAATGCATAACGCAGTTCCTTGAGGATGTTATTGATCAACTTGATGTCCATGAGTTCCGCGCTGTCATCCGATATTTTTGCCAGAGTAGTGAACATCTGGCGGAACCATTCGCAGGATTCATCATTGCCGAACTTATTGGCTAGAGTGTCGATCAGCTTGTCATCGTTAGGGTTGCCGAGACAGTATTTTCTTTCCATTGGAGGATATGATATATGAAAACAGGGGAAAGGTCAAAAATCTATTCTGTTAGATGGGAAATTCGCTTTTACCAGTAATTTTTATTGTGCCATTCACCGGAGAAATCGCCGCCGTCAAGGCGCACCATGAACCGGCTTGTCATGCAATTAAGGATCGAGAAAGCTCGAATGTCTCTTCCGGGATTATCGGTGACCAAAGGATCTTCCGGCGCGTTCGCCAGTATAAATTCCCTGAGCGGCTCATTTGTTGCCTTCCAGTCGATCTCTTCCATTGACAGTATTTCGTGTTTAAGTGGCCGATATTTTTCCTGGACCCAGAAGGGGCGGCCTGATCCTTCTTCTGTATCGAAAACAAGAGGTATGCCGCCCATTTTCTTCGCGATAGCGGCCATGAACTTTATGCCTTTCTCTAATACCGGCTCTTCCATTACAGCCAGTTCCGGGACATAATCCTTGCTTTTGTACCTGGCCTGAGGTGTAACAGTGAACTCGTCGAACACAAGAGTCCACTTGCCCCACAGTTTGCCGATGAAGAAGCGCATTTTCATGTAAGGCCTATCATTATGATAGGCAACAAGCGTCTGAACATTAGGCGAGGCAAGCCACAGCGGCACACGAGGGAACTTGTTGCCGGACTTAAGGTTCTGCCCTTCTCCTACCATCTGGTTTTTTACTGAAAATGCCGTACAGTCCGCCATTTTATCCCCAAGAGTAAGGAAGCTAAGGTCTTTTTCGGCGAATTCAAATTCCAGCCCCTTGCCATTGCGTAAATGCAGCATAGCGTTTATCCTGTCTATATTCTCCTTTTCGCTTGTGCTTCCGGATATCCTGATATCATCTTTGCGTTCAAGCAGGAATCTGTGGATTATTCTTGCTGCCCTGTCCGTCTGTACCTCGCAGAAGGGGAGGCCGCTTTCCTGCCAGCCGTCCTCAGGCCCGAACTCCTGCTGCATTGCGGATATCAGTATCGTCATTTTCTTTTCCCCGAGTATCCGGGGAAGTTCATTCCTGTACAGGGAGGAGACATATGAAAAATCATTAAGTGAAAGGAACGGGGCGATATTGTAGCCGGCTTCGGCAAGGCTGGCGACCATACCCTTTGCGTGCTTAAAAGCCGGAGCCGTGATATCAGGATGAAGAATGAGCATTGCCGTGATCACATGGGAATGATTATCGCTCATTGCTTGAAGAAAATTGTCATACTCAAGTGTTCTTTCATGGAACTTCTGCACGGCTGCAATATGCTTGTCATTTGTAAGATGGATAAAACGTTCAAAGTCCCTGCTGCTCATAACCGGCACACCCTGCTCGTCCGCCTGAAAGCACTTTTTATAATCCTGCAGGTGCTCCACCTGTGCAATGGCCCCGCCCACCTTCGTTTCTAACGCAGTTCTCCTGTATGCGGTTAAGCACGCGCCTATCGATCTTGTGGCTTTATAACCCGTCATATTTCCCCTCTATATATATATCGTTAAAAACAGCCACGGATTTCATTAAATAGAGGAGCAGGGAAACTGGGAGTGTAATACGTAAAACTTGCATTTAAATCCATATAATCATATAATAGCTTTGCCTGCTGTATTCGGGGTTAACCAAAAAAGTTTTGAACCAAATTTTATAAACTGGGAGTCTGATGCGGAGGCGACAGTATCGCCAAAGAAAGACACCCACTTGGATCTTGTGATTCAAGGCAAAAAGGTTTAACGGTACAGCGGGCTTTTTAGTGAGATGGAGGGAAGATGCCTGTAACGATAGTTGTAGGGACGCAGTGGGGGGACGAGGGCAAGGGAAAGATAATCGATAACATGTCAAAACAGTTTGACATGGTGGTGCGCTATCAGGGAGGCAATAATGCCGGCCATACCGTGGTCATAGGGAGCAACACGTTCAAGCTTCACCTCATACCTTCCGGGATATTCTACAAGAACGTCACATGCATCATCGGCAATGGCGTGGTCATTGATCCTGCCGTATTGATCGGGGAGATAGAGACACTGCGGGCAAAGGGGTGTGACTGCAGCAACCTGAAGATTAGCAGCCTGGCGCACGTGATACTGCCGTACCATAAGATGCTGGATAAGGCGCAGGAAGAAAAGCGCGAAGCTGGCCGCATTGGCACCACAATACGGGGAATAGGTCCCTGCTATGTGGACAAGTTCAACAGACGCGGGATAAGGATAGGCGACCTTTATAACGAAAGGATCTTCAGGGAAAAACTGGAATGGAACATTGCTGAGAAAAAGTTCCAGATCGAGAATTTCTACAAGATGCCGGTTAACCTGAATGAATCCGAAATTTACACGGAATATCTTGGTTATGCGCATGCCATAAGGAAGCTTGTTGTTGAGGATTCTTCCGCCCTTGTGAACAATGCCGTAAAGGCCGGGAAAAAGATCCTTATGGAGGGAGCTCAGGGGACGATGCTCGATGTTGATCACGGCACATATCCTTTTGTCACTTCTTCCAACCCAATAGCCGGAGGTGCGTGCACGGGAGCGGGTATCGGACCGACCGCCGTTGATGAAGTCCTCGGCGTGGTAAAAGCGTATGTAACAAGGGTGGGGGGAGGACCTTTCCCGACCGAGATAGCCGGAACGGTGGGTGACCAGTTGCGCGAAAAGGGCGGGGAATACGGGGCCACCACCGGACGCCCAAGGCGATGCGGCTGGTTTGACGGCGTTGTGATGAAGCACGCTGCGGATATCAACGGACTGACATCTCTTGCGATAACAAAGATCGATGTCCTGGACACACTTGACAGGATAAATATCTGTTCCGCGTATGAATACGAGGGAAAGAAGATAACCAATTTCCCGTCGGACCTTGAGAAACTTGAGAAATGCAAGCCGGTCTATGAGGAATTTAATGGCTGGCGGCAAAGCCTTGTACAGGTGAGAAGTTTCCGGGACCTCCCCAAAAATGCCAGGAAATACATTGAGAGAATAGCGGAACTTGCGGGTGCAAAAATATCTCTGATATCCACGGGCGCCGAACGCGGTCAAATAATAAGGGTCTAATGTCTAAAAAGTGTGTTGTTCTTCTATCCGGAGGCATTGATTCCACAACAACCCTCTATTATGCCAGGAACAAAGGTTATAAGTGCCACGCTTTGATATTCGATTACGGACAGAGGCATCGCAGGGAGATCCGGTCGGCGGTTGCTGTAGCTAATAGAGCCAGAGTTCCGTATCAGATACTCAAGATCAAGCTTCCCTGGAAAGGCTCGTCACTTATTGATATCAAGACCAAAATCCCATCTCATAAGCAAATCGGCAAAAGTATACCTTCCACGTATGTTCCCGGAAGGAACACCATATTCCTTAGCTTTGCGCTTTCCTGTGCGGAAGCCATCGGGGCAAATGCGATCTTTATTGGCGCTAACGCAGTGGACTTTAGCGGATACCCGGACTGCAGGCCCGGGTATTATTCGGCTTTCCGCAAAGTCGTGAAGAACGGGACAAGGGCAGGGGACATAAAGGTCTTAACCCCGTTGATTAATTTGAGGAAATCGCAGATAATAGCTCTCGGGCTCAAGCTTGGTGCGCCTCTTCATCTGACCTGGTCATGCTATAGGGGAGGGAAACAGCCCTGCGGCATTTGCGACAGCTGCAGAATAAGGAAGAAAGGGTTCAGTGAACTTGTAAAATGACGCCATTATTGATCGTTTGTGTACTTACCGGGATCATACATTTTACGGAAACTATAGCTTCATCAATGAGGCTGGCGGGGGTACGAACAAGGAATATCGCCACCTCGCTTTCGTTCGTTAATGCCACGCTTCTCATATCCAGGATGTCGAACATGCTTCAGGCCCCGCTGCTCGGCGGGATGGTTGATACGGCAATAATGAAGAACAGCACGGCCATGCTTTTCCAGGATTTCAGGGTGGTCGTGTTCGCTGCGTTCATCGGCAACGTCATCGGGGCGGTCCTTGTGCCGTTCTTTGTTTCCGTTTTTACGGAAGGGATAACTGAATTTGAAAAGATCGGTTCGCTGCCCAAGATAATCATCGCCGCATTTTATCCCAGGAACTTCACATCAATGATCCGAAAGTTCAGGCTGCCAACAAGAAAGACCTTTTCAGGATTAAGCCTGCAGGGAATGCCGAAAAGTTTTCTGCTTTGGAACGTGCTAATGGTTTCGATCTACGCGATCGGCGTCCTGTCTTCTTTATACGCAGGCGCAAGGGTACCGGAATTCCGGGTGACAGCCACGCAGCTTTCCGGCATTGTCAACGGCATCGCAACGATACTTCTCACTCTTCTTGTTGATCCCACATGCGCCCTGATAACGGACCAGGCGATAAAGGGCAAAAGGAGCATAAACGATGTCAGGACGATGGTCTTTTACATAATCGCGGGACGCCTTATCGGGACGCTGATGATATCACAGCTGATATTCCTTCCCGCGTCGGACTACATAATGAACGTGACTCTGCTTGTTAAGAGAATGTTCGGACAGTAAAGGATGAAAAGAACATATTGTTCAATATTCCTCCTTCTAGCCTTGGTCTTTCTTTCCGGTTTTGGCGAGAGGCAAAAAGCGGACCCTCTTGATCTTACAACAAACAAGGCATCTTATTCTAAAGGGGAGCCTGTAAAACTATCGATAAAGTTCACTAACATCAGCAGCGAAGCGATATCAACATATTTCACTTCCGGACAGAAATTCGATATTATTATAATGGACGGGAACAAGAAAGAAATATGGCGCTGGTCACACGGAAAAATGTTCACAATGGCCATTCAACCCTTTGGTCTTGAGCAGGGAGAAAGCGTATCTTACAGTTATTCATGGGACCAGAAGGATAATTCCAGGAGATCCGTGGCACCGGGCAAATATTACGTGACCGGAGTGATCACAATAGTTCCCCGGATAACATCAAAAGAGAAGGTGATCATGGTCAAATGAAAATAATCAAGCTCAATGGAAATAAGAAAATAAATAATATAGTTCTGGCGCTTGGCAATTTTGACGGCGTCCATACGGGCCACCGCAAGCTGATACTTGACGCAATTGGGTATTCAAGAAAACACAGGATCCCATGCTTTGCGATGACGTTTGATCCCCACCCGCAGGAGATCGTTTGTCCCGGCCGGGGGCTCTGTTTACTGACAACTTTGCAGGAGCGCATCTCTCTGATGGCAGGCCTTGGCGTTGACGGCGTTATCGTAAAGGAATTCAGCAGGACAATATCAAAACTTTCGCCGGAAAAATTCATCTATGATTTCCTTGTGAAGCATCTTAAGGTGAGGAAAGTGTTCGTTGGTTATGACTTTGCCTTTGGCCATAAAAGGGCAGGCACGGTTTTGATGCTAAAAAAGCTAGGCGGTAAATACGGTTTTGAAGTTAATGCGGTCAGGCCGGTGGCCACACACGGGCACATCGTGAAAAGCTCAACGATACGCGACATGCTCACCCGAGGAGACTTTGGAAAGGCGGTCAAACTACTTGGCCATCCATATACGATAACAGGGAAGGTGGTTAAGGGGAGGGGCCGGGGAAGGAGGCTGGGATTTCCAACAGCGAACCTTAAGATCGACAGTGACAAATTGGTTCCAATGCACGGCGTTTATATTGGCAGGATGGGTGGCAGGAAATGTCTGGTCAATATCGGCTCACGGCCCACTTTTGCTGAGGAGAAGTTCGCGGTTGAAGTCCACATCCCGGGATTTCACGGCAGTTTAAGGGGCAAGGTTATCAAAGTCGATCTTTATAAACGATTAAGGGATGAGATCCACTTTTCGGATGTTGAAAAATTAAAACAGCAGATCAGGAAAGACATTAAGCGGCTACAGGCAGCTCCACTGTAAACGTTGTCCCTTCTCCCACTCTGGATTTAACCTTTATTTCACCCTTATGCTCCTCGATTATCCTGCGGGTTATGGCCAATCCCAATCCGGTGCCCCCGTCCTTTGTTGTGAAGAATGGGGAGAAAAGCTTTTTTATGTTCTCCTCGCTGATGCCGGTGCCGGTGTCATTGATGTCAATGGCTACTCTGCCGGTGACGGTATTGAAGTAACTTTTAACGGTCAAAGTGCCGCCGTTTGGCATTGCCTGGGCGCCGTTCATTATAAGGTTCAGGAATATCTGCATTATCTGCTGGGGATCGGCCATAACTTTTGGAACGTCGCTGAATTCCTTGACGACTTTAACATTAAGTTTCTTGAATGATATTTCTGATAGTCTTACCGTTTTTTCAAGGATCTCGTTTATCTGGTTCGGCTCTCTTGTAAGCTTCGCGGGTTTGGCGAAGGATACAAGGTCATTTACTATCCTGTTCAGCCTCTCGATCTCCGGCGGCACTATCTGCGTGAATTTTTCCCTGAACTCGTGGTCGTCAAAGCGTTCAGCCATCATCTGGACGAACAGCTGGAGCGATGTGAGGGGATTCCTTATCTCATGCGCGATGCCCGCCGCCATAGTCCCCAACGCGGCAAGTTTTTCAGACTGAACCAGCTGATCCTTTGTTTCCTTGAGTTCTTTATATTGATTCATCAAGTCGCTGTACATAAGGGCGTTTTCAATGGCTACGGCAGCCTGATTGGATAGGGTAGTGAGAAGCTGAATATCCTCATTTGAGTACATATCGCCTGATTTCTTCTCGCCCATGCAAAAGATAGCGACTAGTTTATTTCCCATATACTTTCCGCGGGTAATGGAGGGGATGCAAAGCTGTGCGTGAAGCTTTTCCATTTCCTTTTTGATGGTGTTGAGGCGTTTTCTTTCGTCCGAAAGTACAAGCTTGCTGTTAAGTGTTTGTATGACTTCATCCTTTACGAGAATGTTCTTTGAGCTAAACAAATGCTTAAAAAGCTCAAAATTATCGCTAAAGGTAGTACCAAGTAGTTCCTTACTTTTGCCTTCCGCTGCTTTGACGATATATCTGTGATGGGGCTCCTCGAATATAAGGGTAGATGTTTCCACTAGCTCCATCCTTCTGGCAACGATCCTGGTTGTCAATTTGACCAGTCGATCGATGTCGGTGAGCAGGTTCATGGCTTCACTGGAGTCTTTTAAAGTCTTCTGATAGTCATACTTTTTGCGGAAGAAGTATTGATCGGTAAAATCAGTAAGAAAGCTCTCAAGGGGCTTATAGCCGACAGCTATTAAAAAGGCTGTTATTATAGTCGCAACCCATTGGTTGATCCCAAATGCTGTCTGGAAGATGTTTTGTCCTATAAACATTAGGGATGAATAAATGCCTATGATTGCAGCCATCAGTATTGAATAGATAAAGCCTTTTTTGATAATGATTTCGATATCCATGAGGCGGTGGCGAAGGATGGCGTAAGCTATTATTGATAAGCAAATAACTGCGAATATATAGCCGTTTGGATATATGTTAAATCCATAATCAGGCAGATAATCAATCGCACCCCCATACGAAACAAATAATGCAAACAAGAGGTATCTTATTCTTTCCCTTTCAATATTAATTTGTTTCATATAAGCAATATATAGTAAAAACAAATTGACAAAAAACAGACAAGAGTAGGATAAAACATAAAGAGGATGTATTGGTGTAGCTTTAAACCAATAACCCCATGTAAAGTGATAAACACCATCTAAAAATACATTCATCCATGTTAATGGAATAAAAACAATCAATCCTAATCCATATGATATTGGAATGAATATTCTAGCTTTTTGAATGTTTAGGTAATTAATTACGAAGTGAAGCATTGTAATCGGAATTAATGTTACCCCGATATATGAGAATTTAGTCCAAAAGAATGCTACATTAGGCTCGCTTGACATCATTGTTAGAGCAGTGCCCAATTGCCAAATAGCTGCACTTAAAGTTAGTAAGGCGAAGAGAAAATTAGTTTTAGTCCTTTTTGATAAAAAAGCAAACAAGCCCAATGAAATTAAAAATAATACACAGAATATATTGGGGTATGCATATATATTATTTGATATATTGAAGATGTTAAGCATTCTCGCTCCCCTCATTCTTAATAATAATGTCACGATGTTTCAGTATATTTGAGATTTTATCATGGTCTATTATTTTATCACCAGTTTTAAAATCACCTACATTAATACCATTAACATTATAATAATATTTTGCTTTCTCAAACTGCGCGCTATCAACATCGCCAAGTGTAGGAGAAAGAACATCGGAGTCATCAATCGCCAAAGCATATGTTTCAGCGAGACAGCCAAAAACATTATCATCAATGCCAAATCCATAATCATAATTCGTTGTTGAATTCATTATCTTCATTAGGCCGCCTTCTAATATTATTTTATTGGGATCGCAAATACATCTCGAAACAGCCTCAGGCCTCGAATCGTCAATAATAATAAAATAATCCGGGATATCATTAGCCTTAATAATGATCTTAAGATTTGATGTTACACAAATAGCCATATGATGCCTATTGAATATATTTAATAAAGATACATTATTATTAATAACATATGAATTAATCTTTGTTTGGACCGCCTTACTATTCGTTTTTAACGTATCAATTAATAGATCGATGTTTTTCTTGTGAATATCTATTAGAGATATTGTGTCGACTTTCCCATATAGAACTTTTGTCACATTAGTCCCCATTTTCCCGGCGCCAATAACACATATTTTTAAGTCAGTCATATTTATATCGCTAATCAATGAAATTTTATCTAACATCTTATATATTGATAGCAATGTTCCTGTGTGGCCATTGGTAATTATTATTTCATCATCATTAATATGTTTTTTAAGCTCTAGACCTCTCTTAGAAATAATAGGCCACCAAGCACCAAGGCCAACAATACATATCTTTTTGGTAATCCTTTTTGCAAATTTGATTGCTTTTACAGCGGCATTTATAGAATTCTTACGGTTATTGATTAATACTTCAGGCAAAATTAAACTCGACATTACAACACCATTAGCCTTTCTATTATTAATATTGCTTACTATGACAGGCGGAAGTATGCTTGCTAATGAAATAAACGTCCTTTTAGGTAAAAACTTTCTGAATATTGAGAGGAAAGGCAATCCGAGGTAATAATCCTCTGATCGTCTTGGGTGAATAAAAAAAACATATGAAATATCACCATATAGAAGTTTTCTGATAAATCCAGGCAATCTTTTAATAGGCAGGTAATAGACGATACAATCTCTAAGGTAACATAAAAAAGATCTTAATGGATTTTTAACCTTTTTATTATTATATATTATTGATGAATATTTCAATTAAAATTCATTATCCCACACCCTCAAAACACTGTCAATTCTGCCTACACTTTGATGTCGGAATCGTCACTAAAATAGATAACAATAGCTGTTTGGTAGCTTCGGTGAGGGATGGATAATTTGGTATGAAAGTTGCTAAGTGTTCTACCGGCGGATATTGCAACTGACCAACGGATAGAACAGATCAAATTAATTTAGAAGGGGGCAAATTATGAGCAAGTTAATTGAGACAGAATTTGATGCTATAACTTATAAAATTATTGGAGCGGCAATGAAAGTACACGACAGCTTGGGTCCCGGATTTAAAGAAGTGCACTATCAAAAAGCTATGGAAACCTCATTAGGATCGATTGGCCTTGACTTTGAGGCACAAAAACAGATAGGAGTGTACTTTAATAAGACATTGGCTGGCTTGCTGTTTATGGATATTTATGTTGAAAATCAAATTGTTGTTGAACTTAAGGCGTTATACCATCTGCTTACAAAGAACGAAATTGCTCAGGTAATAACATATTTAAAGGCAAGTAAAAGTAAAATTGGCCTATTAATTAATTTTGGAAGAAAGTATCTTGAGTACAAAAGGATATTTCCGCCATCCGCTATCACTGAATTTGATGAAAAAGACTGGAGGTATGTATATAAATTTAAAAATACGAATTTTAAATTTGATAAAGACGGGAAAAATCAAAGGGTAACATACCAATTTGATTAAATCCTATCCCTTGCTCCATTGTGTCTCCGTTGACTTCCGTTGGTCCGTTGTTTATCCGAAATAGTTGGACCAATCCACCGCCTTGCATAGAACTACTGTCAATTTTCCCTACACTGCTGTCGAAATCGACGATAGTTCTATAATCATCATCTCAATATTTGCCAATATATCGCGAAAAATGTTTTTCGCATAATGGATAGAAAATTGCTTATATTAATGACGGGTGGCTGTAAAAGCTGGGGTATCGGCTTTCCAGCTAAAATGGTTGGCTGCCCATTATTTGTCTTGAACATGTAAATGATGTATGAGAATATTATTGTTAAAGCTGGGAATAAAAGGAGAATAAAAATGAAAAAACTGATAACGCTATTATTAGTCTTGACGTTCTGCTCATCTTTTGCTAACTGTGAAGAGCCCTCCAAATTTGGAAGCCTGCAGGTTATCTCAAAGACATCCCCCTTTAAGGTTTATGTCGATAACGAGTTAAAAGGCAACACTCCGCTCAAGATCGACAAGATCCAGGTCGGCTCGCATTTCGTCTCGGTGACATCTGCTTCCGAGGGAACAAAAGAAGCCGTGGTCTTTGAGGACCTGGTTGTCATCAGGGAGGGTGAACTGCAGACGATAGCGCTGCCGCTGACATTGAGCGTTTCACAAAGCAACGTGCCTGTCCGCGAAAAGATCGAAGCTGTAGAAACAAATAAGAAACTGAAGGAATATTACGATAAGAACTACGGCGGATATTACCTGAAATTGAACTATTTGAGTTCGTACTACAGCAGCGATGACAGCTGGGACTGGAGTTCCTATTCAGGAACGGCGGTCGGCGCGGGCATCGGGTACGAATTCGCCATGTCACCGAATATCAGCATAATAATGGAAATCGATAATGGAACTTTTTCTGACCATGAAAAGCAGTGGTCCCTTACGCCCATGATACTTAGCTTGAGATCGGAGGCTCCGGCACCTTCCGCAGCGTTGAGCAAAAGCTATTACGGCATAGGAGTTGCGTATGAATCAACGGACATGACATTGGATTCAGAGAATCAATCAGCGAGATCCTTTTTCCTTTCTTACGGAATGGAGTTCCCTTCGGGTGAAAAGGATGCGTTCTTCTTTGACACCTACATATTCATGGGCGGGCATCTTGGTCTTTGTTTTGGAGGAGGCTTTAAGTGGGGAAAATAAAAGATATTGCCGTGTTTGTCCTGATGTTCTATGCCGCCAGCATAATAGTTCCGTTGCCATGCAAAGCGATAGGGGAGGTCCCGGCAATGGACAATGACAAGGTGGATTATACTTTATCATACAGCCGGGTTGGCTGGTTTGGCGGAGAGGGAGAAGGCATCTCAAATCCGAAGCCGGAAGAAGAATTCTACATGACGATCTATGCCAATTACGAGCATAAGTCGCTGGAGCATTTAAAGATAAGGAAGCTTGACTCGTTTGAGATAATAAGCAGCCAGACAAAAGGTTGGCCGATAATGCTTGGCCTTATGGGCAAAAGGTGGAATCAGGTATTCAGGTTGAAGGCCCCAAAAGTTGAAGGAACTTATAAGTGCATATTCGAAGGGGAATCTGAGGCGATGGAGCCTTTCTTTTTCAGCCAGGATATAAAGGTTGGCGAGAAGCAGCTTACCACCACCGAGATGGCGAATAAACAGCTCGCGGAGTCCCCCGTAGGCATGGTACTGGGCGTTATGGCTACTGTTGCAGCTATTAGTCTGCTCGTTTTGTTGGTATCGTTGGCGGTAAAGAAGTGATGGGATAGAGGAGAAGAGATTCAGGCTATATCACTAATACTAAACTTACAATATGCTCGATCCTTAACAACATACATTTTTTACTTGCCAAATCAATAAATAAGTGCTAAAATGCGTCTTTTCAAGAGGTTGGATACCCCGTTCTGATCTGGTGCCAGGGCGCAACCTCACTAAGGAGATTTTCCCTTATGCGGGAGATAAAATCATCTTTGGGTATGTTCAAGCCTCCTTTAAAAGGAAACAACAGAATAACCGCACTTATAATCCTCACGATATTAGCTGCTCTATTAATAATTGTTCATTTTTTTAGCGTTTCCTATGCAGAAGAGTTGCAGGGTGATATCGAAATTCAATCTGAGCCGATTAAGATAGAAGGACAGTCAACCTATGGAATAGAAAGCATAAAGATTCTTTCAAGCATACCGGAACCACCTAGCTTACAGGAATCTCAAGTAAATTCTAGCTTCCAACCCACAACAACTTACCTGACTGCTCCAGGTGACCAAGTGGATACAAACTCAGGGGTGCTGATAATATCGCAAACGGACATTAAACTACCCGGGATGAATGGCTTGGATTTAGAAATATCAAGGAATTATAGCAGTAGAATGTTTAGAACGAATCCTAAATGGAATGTTTCCCAAAATCCCGACGCCTTAACCTGGCACTATAGTTTTCCTGTATCATATTTCTGGCCGGTTTTCCCAGAATGTTGGGGAGGATGGATGGGCAAAGGATGGCAGTTTAATCTTTTTGGCAGATTATTTTTTAATGATTACGATTATGAAATAAAGGATTATGGAAGCGGAGACAGAAAAATAAGTCTTCCAAGATATCCAAAGGGCTTCGTTGTCCAAATGGGCAACCTAAACTTGACTTTTGATATATATATGGGCGGAAAAAATAAAGGTGCATATTACGCCTTAAAAAAAACTAGTGGCGGATATTTACTTATTGATAAAAATGGGACAAAATATTATTTTTGTGCTCAGTATTATTCAAGAAACGTTGAGTTTGTTGAACACTTTCCGTTTAATAATCAGAGTAGAAAATCAAATGCAGATTCAAGAGGGTATTATCTTTCATACATCGAAGATACGACCGGCAATAATATTCAAATTAAATACGAGCGTTTTGGCGGCGGATTTGATGACGGAAAAAGAGAGTACTCCGATATATTTAAACAGCGAGAATATAGCTGGGAACTTAGCTATGCGCCATTAAGGCCTTCAAGGATTATCGATACTTACGGTCGGGAATTTATGATTCATTATCGTAGCAAATACAACGAAAATGACATTCTTGATTCTCAGATCGATTCAATTTCATATTTTGATACAAATGGCACAAAGAAAGTGTACCAATATGTTTATGGGACAGAAAATTATAATAAGGATTGTTTGATTGAGGTCATCCCGCCATTGGGTAATTCTACGGTTTATAATTATATTCAAAAGAATGAAAGCCTTCCCGATGAATATGAAGATAATGGTGATATTCTAACTAGCACAACCTATCCCACAGGCGCAAAAGTTCAATATAGTTATGAATGGCACAATCCTGTTAGCATAAAACCTGGAATGTCCGAAAAAGATCAACAGAGATTCAGTGGCTATCGAGTAACTAGCAGAAATTTAGCTGGATCACAATGGAGCTATGGTTACAGCGGCGAAGAAGAATACAATAACTATAAAGATGGGTCAGATCGGGGAAGAATGTGGGGTGCTACGGAGGCTAGCATCACGGATCCGCTTGGCCAAACGATAAGTTATAAATACAAAGAAGGAATTATAGTAAGAGAAACAAATCCAGCGGGGCATATAAGTGATTATAATTGGGACTTTGCAAAAAGGGACCTGCTGAGCGTTAAGAAAAATAAAGGTGGAGCTACTTTTTATACCGAGTATGTCAGCTATGATGAATATGGCAATCCTCGCGGAGTAGAAGAATATGGCCTGATAAGCGATCCCTATGACGACCGATCTACGCACATTGAATATCTCCATGAAAAAAGCGGCACATATAGGAATAAGCATATAGTAGACCGAGTATCCCATCAATGGGTCACAGGCAGAGGCGGGACAATGGGCGATATTTATTATGATTATGACGGGGGCGGCAGGGCGCTTGTGGAAAGAAAAAGGGAGGCGACCGATACCGGATATGCCACGACAAGTTACACTTATGATATCTCCGGCAACATGTTAACCTCAACAGACCCGAACGGCAACTCAACACACTACACTTACGGAAACGGATCGCCGCTTCCGACGTCCATATCGATCAATGCAGGCGGAAGGGCGCTTACCCTCTCAAAAACCTATTCATCGCATACAGGAGCGCTTCTAACAGAAACAGACTACAACGGGAATACTTCAAGCTATCAGTATGACACTATAGGACGCCTGACCAGGAAAACGCAACCGGATCGGACAACGATCAGCTATACATACAATGATTCAAACAATACTATCGACATGAGAGATGAAAAAGGGGAGGAAACCACATATAAATATGACAACCAGGGAAGGTTGATCGAGAAGCTACAGCCGGAGTATGTTACAACAAAATACTCGTATGATCCTTTATCTCACATAACAAAAGTGACAGATGCTGGAGGCAGAAGCACGAATTACTCTTATGATTCAATAGGTCGCCTTACCTATTTGACCTATCCGGACGGTTTAGGCACTTCCCTAAGCTACCTTGACTCGCAGAATTCGGTGGATGTTAGTGATGCCAACGGAAATACCACAAGATATAAATACGACGGCATGGGCAATCTGATAGAAGTCACGGAAGCGAACGGAGTAAAGACAGAATATGCGTACGATTGCCTTGGCAATATTATCACAATCAGAGATCCAAGGAAGTTGGTTACTCTCTATTCCTATTCTTTAAACGGCAAACTCACTCTTATAAAGGAAAGCGACGGAAGCACCGCTAGTATGAACTATGATAGGGCCGGCAATCTCAAGAGAAGGGAAGATGGCAAGGGCGCTGTCATAAATTATTCATATGATGAAATGAGCAGGCTTGCTGAGAAAAGATATTCAGACAGTAAATACAATGTTAAATATACCTATGATGAACCATCTTCAGCTAACGGTTTGGGCAAACTTACCTCCGTTGATGATAAGATCGGGAAAACCATCTATTCATATGACAATATAGGCAGAATGATCAGCAAGCTGAAAACAATGGATAGCAAATCTTATCTTGCGGCATACGAGTATGATCCAGCCGGCAACCTTGTAAAAGTGACGGATCCTTCAGGTAAGAGTACTTCCTACACTATTGATGGACTTGGGAGAGTGACTTCCGTTAAACGCGACATAAAGGACGGGCAGTTGGCAATCGCAGAGTACTACTATAATCCTTCCGGAACAATTGCCGGCATTAATTTTCTAAACGGAGTCAATACAAGCTACACATATGATACCCGAGACAGAATAAAACGCATAAAGACTGTCGATCAGAAAGGAAATATACTTGTCCAACAAGATCACGCATATGATGCCGTCGGAAACAGGATCAGTTTAACTTCGAAAGATGAGGAGGATGTTAGATATGAATATGACGATCTCAACCGCCTTATAAAGGTGATTTATCCAAAAGACTCAGAAGAATTCAAGTACGACGCAGCAGGAAATCGAACCTCACTTTCCCACGCATTCGGGAAAATAGAATATGTGTACGATGCCGCATCGAATAAATTGACAGAAGCGAAGATAAACGATCACGGTAAGATCAATTACTCCCATGACGGCGCGGGAAACCAGACAAAGGAGCAGCATTACACCGGGGACGCCATCGTCAGTGAAATAAACTATAAATACGATCCCGATAACAGGCTGATAGAGATATCCAAGCCGATTAATTCCATTTCCGGAGCGGACATGCCTGATGATAAATCTGAATATTCTTATGATGAAAGCGGGATGAGGATAAAGAAGGCGAGGAATGGGGAAGCCAAATACTATGTTTATGATCTGGCAAATCAGGTCCTTTGTGAGATAGGAGGAAGCGGATCGATAGAATCTTCATATGTTTACGCTAATGCTCAGAGAATTGCGGAAGTCAAACCTGATGGCTCGATATTATTTTCCCATAATGATGCACTTGGGAGCCCGGTACTTATAACTGACAAAGACGCGAAAGAGGTTCAAAGATACATATATGAACCTTTCGGGAACATAGTTGTATCAAAAGGGACTGGGGATAATAATTATACCTTCACTGGCAAGGAAAGAGATATTGAATCCAATCTCTTCTATTTCGGGGCAAGGTACTACAATCCGATACTTGGCAGATTTATATCAAAAGACCTAGCGAATCCTGATTATGAAGATCCGCAGAGCTTGAATAGATATATATATTGCTTAAATAACCCATTGATTTGTGTAGACATTGATGGGTTGGATCCGAGGCCAATTACTTATTTTTACAATATTCTAAGACCAGGAGATATAATCACAGCTCATTCACCGGGGGCTGCTAGTTGGGCAGTCAGAGCATTTACTCGTAGCTACTGGAATCATGTTGCTATTTATGTTGGTAATGGACAGCTGGTGGAAATGATTCCTTTTAAGGGAATTCAAAAAACTAACCTTCTTGATACTATTGCTAGCAGTTCAATAGTTGGAATATTTAGGGCAACCCAAGCTCCAAATCAAATCATTCAAAAAGCAATAAACTTTTCGCTAAATACTGCTCAGGATAAAATTGGGTACAACTGGGGGGCAATTTTTAGCCTGGGTCTTTTTAGAAATAAGAAAATGGATAAATTCGTTTGTAGTGAACATGTTTGGGCAGCTTATTCAAATGCTGGATTGGATTTAGTTAAGAGAGATCTTCTAATTACACCTGGGGAGATTACAGGTAGTCTTAGCCTTTCTAGGATCGATTATAATAATCAGCTATTATTTAATAGTTATACAGGCAACGCTTATATGGGATGGAAATCAATAGGTTTATATATTGGGGAAGGAGGTTCTGGGCTTTCATTTGGTTGGAGTTTCTGAGAGGGCGGTGTAGAGAGAATGATAGATATAATAAGCTTTAGTAGAATTGGATTCAAATATATTTGGTTATATATTTTAGAAATTGTCCTCGGATACATTGCTAATTTCACTATAATAATAAGCGGGATTTGGTTATTAGATCTATTCAGTTTTGAACCTCGCTCGTATACATATGCCACTGCTTTCTTAACAGTTTTCTCATCTACTACTATTCCTGTATTAATAATAGTTACAATTGGAGAAAGATTTGGGAAGGCAATAAAAAGTGGCAAGAAACTGGTATTCGCATTTGCTTTTCTAGGAGCATTATCCCCAATGGTTGTGGCTCTTTTTATGCCGCCAGATGCGAAATTTGGACATGTTGGTGGAGTAATAGTTCTTACATATTTTTTATCGCCGCTGTGCGCCTCAATTACATACAATGTTAGTAGACACTTAATATTATGGAAAGAACGGATTAAAAACGAGAACATAGATATATGAAATACTATTTAATAGTACTATTTTTATTTATATTGTTTGTTTTGCCAGGTTATTCAATCGAATTCGATTGCCATCTATCGTTAGATAATTATTTTGTCGATAAATGGGATCGGACGCAGTTCGATGCTCACCCCTCACTTTCAACCTGCAGCAAAGTTGAACGGAATCAATATTTCTGGATCTATGTGTTTTTAAATGACTATGATTTAGATCATGACGGTTACGCACATGTTAAATACAATATAACGATCAAAGATGAGAGAGGGAATATCATCTATTATGTTCCGGATATTTCTGCTGTTAATCGAATAATGCCAAAATATATACCTATGTATTTGAGCGAGGGAGGATTAAAGGTGAGTATGGAGGAGAAACATCCATTAGGTCAATATGAAATCTCAATAGAAATGAAAGACATAATGTCCAATAAAACGAAGACAAAAACAGAAAAGATATTACTCGTTAAACATATTGAAGGAGACAAGTATGATAACATGGAACAAATGGATCAATGGATGACATATTATTATGTTAAGCCAAAGCCACAAAACATTGTTAATGCAATAAAGTATTATTGTTCTTTAAGAGAAAAGGATAAATCCCGGACATTGCTAATGTTGACATTTTTTACTTTATTGCTGAACGATAATGGGTATTTAAAGAATTATTTGGCTGAGGAATATAAGACGCACAATGATAGTTATACAAAGGACTTTATTCTTAACTTATTATCTCGTTCCAATGTGAAAATGGATGATTTTATAGGAGCCCTGCCTGCGGATGAACAAGCAAAATACAATGAATATCGTAATCTCAAATTATTGGATCCGTTTGATTCTGTTATTGACGCGTCGCAGCTGGATATGTTGTGGGCCACATTTATGGCGACAGGCAGCTATAGTCCTGTTTTGAGGCTTGTGGAAGATCTTGAATTGGCTAGATATAGAGGATGCATAGATGAATACAAGAACACCCCAAATTGGCAGTCACAGTTAAAAGCAGTACAGGAGTCGATATATAAATCTCTTGTGTGGTCTTTAACTTCAAATGCGAGGCAACATTGTCTAGTTAAGGATTATTTAGTATATATACAAAACAATGCAATATTAAGTGATGAAGTAAAAGATGAATTAAAAAACATATTATTTGAATTATGAGTTGAAGTTAAATTGTTAGATAGCTTATATTTAAAAATATGAATAAAAGATCATTATATAAGGTCTTGTCCGTCTTTGTGGCATTCTTGATGCTTCAAGTGGTCGCTACAACTTCTGAATGTTCCGTCACATCAATCAACAACAGGATAATATCTTCACCTATTGACGGCTGTGTATATAACTTTCGATTTAGCAGGGCGCTTGAAAACGGCTGGCCGGTGGCATTTAAAGGTATCCCGATCTCAAATGTTGCTGCCTGCGAAATGGATGATGATATAAACACAACTGAGTATGCGTTCTTTATCAAAGTAGACGAAAATATTCAGTTAGCAATATTAACAGAGGACGGCAAGCAGCTAATCTCGTCGAGCCAAATGGATTTTACGCCAACATCAGATCCGCTTATCATCAAGACAGGGCTCCATGAACGTACCCTTGTTGGTGGCGGTGCCGACGGCCGTATCCATGCATCGCTTATTGATAATATTTCAAATGAAGTATGGTCAAAGACTATTGATGACGGCAAACCTGTTTTTGTGCAGGGAAGCGATGTCAATGGCGACGGGATGGAGGAGATAATTGCAGCATCAGGGAAGGGCAAGCTTGAACTGCTCAAGTATTCAGCTCCAATCTGGGAGAGCTCTTCCATCAATGAATTGAATCAAGACATCAACATTTCTCCGGCACTCATAGATGTCAATAAGGATGGCCTGGATGAGCTAATAGTCGCATCGGCATCTAGCATCCTACAGGCATTTTCTATTGATAAATCGGGATTCAAGGCGATCTCATGGTCGGCGAATATCGGCGAGCCCCCAACTTCGATATGCATGACCAATGGTAATATCGTCTGCCGCAGCGCGAATAACAACATGATCATAATCGGCCCCGATGGAACGATAATGAAGAAACAAGGATTTCCTGTTACAAACCTTGGTACCGAACTCATGCTCTACAGCGCAAATAAAGGCTTGATAACAGAATCAGGGCCTTTCCACCACTTTGAACAGCCGGACGATCAGCAGTATTATATTCCGCCCGTGTACTATTCGCCAAACGGGGACTGGATTAAAGATGAACCGGACATTCCGGATGCGCTGATGTATGCCGTAGAAGGCAGAAGTTCAAAGTTACCGACATATGAAGTGATATATGCCGAGCTCGAAACTCCAGCGTCTTATATGGGCGACGATATCAGTGCGCCAAGAAAGATTATACTTGATACCATCAGCCCTTCGATTGAAAGCTTTTATGTAACCAACAAGATATTCAGCCCGAACAGTGACGGCTACAATGATCAGCTGAAAATCAAGCTTAAATTGTCGGAAAAGTGCGATTTGCATGTAAAATATACCGATAAAAATGGCAAAACAATAAAAGAGGAAGCTATAAATAATATCCCCGCATTCCCCTTGGAATATGCTTGGGATGGCAAAGATGATAAGGGAAATATCAATGAAGGAACGTTTATATATAAAATATTTGTCCAAGATTATGCCGGCAACAAATCACAAACAATATCAGGGGAAGTGACAATAGATATGACGCCGTACCTGATACTTGTTGGGGTAAGTCCTGAGGCGGTCTCAAATACCCGATATAATGCGGAACCTATAAGATTTAACATGAAGGTCTTTACCCCCTGCACGCTTGAAGCGTATATTGCTTACAATTCCTCGCCGGTCAGGACGCTGATCCCACAAAGCAATTACAGCCCGGGCGAATATCAATTGGCCTGGAACGGAAAAAACAACAGCCAAGAAAATCTTGCAGAGGGCAATTACAGCTATATATTCAGCGCGCTATACAAAGACCTTTCCTCCAGCCAGAACGGCATAGTGAGGGTAGACAACACAAAGCCATATGTAACGCAGATAGCAATAACTCCGGAAGAGATAAGCGACCGTTCGACAGGAGCATGCTTACTTTCATATTATCTGTCTGAGAGCTGCTATGTGAACATCGATATAATTGATCCGCTCGGCCACATGTTTTCAAATATCATTTCGGGCGACGTGCAGGATGCAAAAGCCAGACTTGTCACTTTTGACAGTTCAAAATTCTCCGATAAAGGTGTGTATTCGCCGGGCACATATACTGTCAGGTTCAAGCTTAAGGATGAAGCTGGTAACGAAAATATGGATGAAACACTGAAATTACAGGTAGTTTCTGGGCTGAATATTATAAATGTCAATGCTGTTCCCTCCATTTTCACACCAAATAACGACAATCATGATGACTTTGTGACTATTCAATATTCGATATCCGGCGCCGAGCAGAATATCACATCAAAGGTGACCATAAAGACAATTGGAGGATCAACGGTGAGAACATTTATCAATATGGGCCGATCGGGGATGTATTCGGAATCCTGGGACGGAAGGGATGAGGAGGGCAATCCAAGCCCAGACGGTCAATATACATACGAAATATCGGCAGATGAGGACGGCGGGACATCCGCAGCAAAACAGACAGGCGAGTTGACGCTTGTACGCGAGCAAACAATAACAATTTATGCTGATCCAAAGGAATTCTCGCCAAACGGCGATAACATCGTTGATATTACAAAGATTTATTACACGATTAATTATAAAGGAAAGCTTATTGAGGGGGATTCAAGCGTTCAGATCAATATTTATGCGCCTGACCGGACCAAAGTCTATTATTTTTCGGACACGAAACCTGAGGGCAGTTACTTCCATATATGGAATGCTTCGAATAATATTGTTGGAGGGATTTGTCCTGATGCCATATACAAGCTTGAAATAAGAGCGAACGATCCAACTGGCACAATTTACTCTTATGTTGCGGACCTGATAGTTGATAGGGGTCCTCCAGATATGGAAGATTGGGGTCCCACGGTATCGGTAATCACGCCAAACGGTGACGGCCAGTATGATGATACGACAATCCAGTACAGGATAATCGATGTGGGGACACAGATAAAATCGGGAGAGTTGAATATATATAATTCGGCAACCTCATTTGATGCTACTACCCTTGTGAGAACGCTTAATGGCAATATCAGCGGCGGCACTTTATGGGACGGCAGAGTTAATAACGCTGGCGGGAATGGCGATGCTGACGGGAACGGCTATGCTGACACGGGAAAATACAAATATACGATAACGGCAAGCGATGTTTTGGGTAATATACGAACCTATGTCTCAACCTACGAGATCCAGGTAGATAAGGTTTGGATAACACTTGTATCCCCACCGCTAGGTAGTCCGAGCAATGCCTACATATCACCAAATAGAGACGGAATCAAGGATTCAACTCTCATACGGTTCCAGCTAACCACATCATCAGAATCCCGCCCACTATACCTTATGTCGATTGAAAAGGGCAGGAAAATAATGGCTCTTACCAATTATTATTCGGGCAAAGTAACCGTCAAAGTAAAGGACATGGTAGGCACTACTATCAAAACTCTTATGAATGCTCTGCCATGCTACGTTATTTACAATGGACAACCTGCGACATATGAAGTCATATGGGACGGCACAGATGTAAATGGGACAAAAGTATCTGATAATCCTTACACCATCGAGGTTACAGCAGTGGATATGATAGGGTATCCTGCAACAAACTCAATAAATCCTATAATTCACGTTGATGTCGTATCCCCGGAAGTAAGTTTTACAACACCAGCGGAGAATTCATGGCAGAGCGGGACGATCGACCTTTACGGCAACGTTACTGATAACATAAGCCAAGATTGCTATTTGGTTTTTTGTGGTGGCGGGCAAATATGCTCCGGTGAAGGGAGCAGGATCAGCCAAAAGCTAGGGACTTTCAATACTACGGGGATAAACTCCGATATAGCAGTAAGTGTTATCGCTACCGATGAAGCGGGGAACACCTCTGTGATCGCGACAAGACACTTAAATATCGACAATACTCCTCCCGTAATATCAGTGGTCACGAGCGAAGTAAGCGGTGTACATGGGAATTCGTTCAATCCCTATATCGATAATTGCCTAACAATAGAAACGACACTTATCGACAACTCTTATTCGACAGATGAATATCCTAATCAGGGTCCGGCACACAATATCACGATGTCAGCCGAGGTTTTTCTGGGGAATACTTTGATCAAGCAACTTGGTAGCTCATCTGCAAGCTCAAACGCAAGCCTCTCTTCAGTATGGGATGGAAAGAACTTGAACGGGGATTATGTTAACGAGGGGGAATATACAGTTAAAATATTGGCGGTCGATTCCATCGGGAATACTGCTAATATTCGAGAATACAATGTTAAACTGGCGGATGACCAGCAATTGACGAATAACGAAGGAGCTACATATTCCCATGATCCATTGTTGTCTTTGAATGGCACGAATTTGTTATTAGATTTAATTGCCGGAGAAAGCAGGGGGAATGCTCCTCAAGTATGGACAGATGCATATAGCACAAGCAGTAACGGGACATTAGTTACTGCTTATGATGACTTTTGTATAGATAGAGACCAGGCCTTGACAGTTCGTTACAGGATGGCATCTTCCACTACAGATGACCTTGGCAGGTATAGGAAGACTCATGTGAACCTATATGACGAAACTTTTGCGATTCATTATCCGGATGAAAGATTTCGGGATACGCCATTCTATGTTGATTATACTTTCCAGACGTATATCATGCCAGCGGGAAGGTATAAAACTAATGCGTATGCTATAGGCGAATATCACGATCTTCCTAACGGAGAACAATCTGCCAGGGCGCAAATATGGGTAGATTATAAACTGGACCAATATAACAGAGAAACTTCCTGCAATATTTCTGGCGTGGGCGCGTGGAGCCCACATATTTCTATCGCGAAGATTAAATTATTCGAATCTTGCGCTGCCTATAATGGCGGAGCAAAAACACATAAGGTATTTTACGGTAAGTATTATGTTACCCCTGGCAATGTAAGCCATTTAACATATAACAATGAAATAATATATTCACCGGGTGAGCAAAGGATCTCAAACGGGGACGGGGATTCAATAAACCAAGCAATAACAACCAGCTCTGATGGAAAAAGGATTCTCGTTGTGTGGGAGGACTGGAGAAGCGGAAAGCCGGAAATATACATTCGTATTTCTATTGACGAAGGAGCATCATGGCTGCCAGAAAAATTGTTTGTGTCATCGTTGCCGTGGGAAAATAGATACCCAAATATCGCGATGAACGGTAATCATGTTTATGTTTCCTATATTGATACATCGAGCGGGGCTCCTGAATTATATATTAAAAAAAGCAATGATGGCGGGAGTAGTTGGTCGTTGCCTGCAAGGATTACTAGAAATGTTTTCATGGGATGTGTCCCTGCAAAATCTTCATTAGCTGTTGATGCCTCGGGGAATGGATGTATTGCTTGGGAAGATTCAAGAAGAGGACAAAAAGAGATCTTCTTCCAGAAGATCCCATCCAACTTTGCACCATTTTCCGGCTCCGGCATGACAACACTCGCAATTCCTCAACAATCGATTGGAAAGGTATCGCCAATTATCCTTTCCGGCACAAGCACAATAGAGCTCATCTCTCCCATTGGCAGAACAACAGTCAAATCTCTTCGCCCCACCTTCCGCTGGTACGGAGTTGCCGGCTGGAAAGATTATCGTGTTGAGTGCGCCACCACATCGGAAGATACTGTGCTTTCCGGCTCACTTGATTACTTTACCACCACGATATCGGATGTGAGCTCGCCCAAGCCTATCTGCGAGTATTTAGTGCCCGAGCATTCAATGGGACTTGTTGAGTCAGACTCAAGCCGACCGTTCTGGTACTGGAGGGTGAAGACAGTGAATACTTCCGAGGTAACAACGTCCGAAGTCGGCTCATTCAGGATAGAACTGCCGCTAAGTTTGAGCGGAGTGACGAACTGGCCAAATCCCTTTGATCCCGCCAATGAGAAGACCAAGATAAGGTACCGCCTTGGCAGGGAGCCTGACTCGGTAACGATAAGGATATATGACATCACAGGAGCATTAGTCCGGGAACTTGACGGCACCTGTAACGCCGAAGGCGCATCTATATGGAACAAGTATAACGATGTTGAGTGGGACGGGAGGAACGGCAGGGGTGACATTGTGCTGAACGGGGTGTATCCTTTCGAGGTGATCGTGGAGGGCGGCAACAAGACTGTGAGCGGGAGAGGGAAGATAGTGGTGCTAAAATGAATGACAAATATCAAAT